>Ga0183099_1000016_pt1 | contig 231001 bp, 185 predicted proteins | sample Biomet1_FD_127788 | JGI IMG/M metagenome (GOLD analysis project Ga0183099, IMG submission 127788) | Microbial communities from bioreactor (seeded with anoxic lake sediment) at LBNL, California, USA - Biofuel metagenome 1 | ecosystem: Engineered > Bioreactor > Anaerobic > Unclassified ...
GAAAAACTAGACACACCATACTACAAAGCTTATTAATGGCATGCCGGGCAGAAGAAGACGGGAACCAATTCTGATGCGGTGAACAAACTAGTTATTAGAAGCAGCATTTAACGGATAATATGCAATTAAGACTGCAACATGAAAGCGGGGTTGGACGTGAATATATTCCACCAACCCTGAGCCGTTTCATTCTTCAACGATCTAGAAAACGGAAAAACCGATGGGAAATAAGATCTATATGGAGCATTATCCTTTAATAACAAAAGGCCATCCTAAATCAATAGAACGGCCTTTGGCAATATAAAATAAGAGTCTACTTCTTATAATAGCCCTGCGCTTCAGCCAAACACTTCTTCATATTGGCAATGCGATTTGCGTCTGAAGGGTGAGTACTTAAGATTTGAGGTGTGAAGGATTTTCCACCCAGAGCAGACATTCTTTCCCAGAAAGAGATCGCTTCGGCCGGATCGTAACCCGCCATAGCCATGAAAATCAGACCAAGGCGATCGGCTTCATATTCCTGTTTGCGGGAATAAGGCAATACATATAAGCCTTGAGCTCCCAAACCAAAGACAGTCTGGGCAATGGTTTGTGTTTTAGCAGACTTGGAACTCATTAAAGCACTAAGCGTGGTTGCGCCGTAATTTGTGATCAACTCCTGAGTCATACGTTCATTGGAATGTTTTGCTACAGCGTGAGCGATTTCATGGCCAAGCACAACGGCAAGTCCTGCATCATTGAGTGTAACAGGCAATATGCCCTCATATACCACGATCTTACCACCAGGCATGCAAAAGGCATTAACTGCGGTATCCTTTACCAGGTTGTATGACCAAGAATATCCGGCAATCTGAGAAGATGCCCCCTGTTGGTTCAAATAAGACTCGACCGCAGTTTGCAACTTCTTACCCACTCGTGTCACCCTCGCACTTTCAGTTGTCTTGGTTGATTTTACAGCTGTGGCCATGTAGGAATGGTAACTTGAATCACTCAGCGCGAGAACTTCTGAGTCGGAAACTAGAATAAACTGCCTCCTACCTGTCAATGGTACTGAGGAACAAGCAGTCAATAAAACAACAGTCAATAAGATTGCTACTTTCTTAATCATTGGTCTATTTATTTTTAATTAATAATCAACAAATCCTTCTTCGGATTGCTTAACATTCTTCTTGTCCGGACGAAAAATTTCTGTCTTTTCCAGAATCTCATTCAATCGTGACAGCTCTGAAAGTTCCACAACATTGTCCGAATTGACTGTCAGTCTGAGCAACCTGACACATTGCCGCCGCTTATCAGCCGACATATTCTTTACAACATCATAGGAATGCTCGATTGGTTCGGACAAACTCGATTCAAAGTCACTTGAGGTCAAGGCCAACTTCTGAAGCACATTATCAAAAAAATCGGATTCCTGACGATCTACGCCATCGTCAGAAAAGATGACCCTGCAAACCAATCTGGCCACTGCCAGTGATTCAGAAACATCAAAAGTGTAATCATTCATATTTATTCTCGAAGAGATTACGTTTTTTAAACGCTTCTCGTTTATTATTGTTCAAAACTCAAAAACTTCTGACATCTTGCAAAACAACAAATGTCTACAATATTCCAGCGTTTGTTTCTTGCCGGTTTCCAATTCAAGGGATGTTACTCCTTTGTCGGTAAAACCGCAAGGATTGATAAAAGAATAATAGGACAAATCGGTATTGATATTCAACGCGAGTCCATGCATGGTTACAAAACGGCTGCTTTTGACCCCAATAGCGCAGATCTTGCGGGTTTTGGAGGGAATGTCTACATCCAGCCAGACCCCTGTAGCTCCCTTAAGCCTCTCTCCTTTTACTCCGAATTCCGAAAGAAAAAGGATAACAGCTTCTTCAATATTGGCAATATACTGACGCAATCCTATATGAAAATGTTCCAGATCAAGAATGGGATATCCTACAATCTGGCCAGGTCCATGATAGGTTATATCCCCACCACGATCGGTCCTGAAAAAGGAGACTCCCTTATCTGCAAGAACCTGGTTGTTTACCAAAAGGTTCTCCGCCAGGCCACTTTTTCCAAGCGTGAAAACAGGGGGATGTTCACAAAAAACAGCCAAATCAGGCAAGTCATTGGTACGATCCTTGGCCTTAACCCTGGCATCAAACAGGTCTTTCTGCTTTTGCCAGGCTTCAGCATACTCAATGCGCCCCCAATTGACATAATCCATACTAAAATTCCTCTAATTTTCTATAGGCAAAAATACAAAAAAAGATTTCGAACTACATTCAGAACGTAATAAAATAGGGATGTCCCTGAAATTAATCAGGGACATCCTCTCCTAACTGCCTTAGCAGGCCATCTCGCCTGCATTCTTTTTAGCCGCAAGCAAATTGTAAGCTCCCTTGACAACAACTTTTGAGGTTTTTATTTCAAAACCATCGGGCAATGTAACTTCAGTGTAGCCTTCGCTGGTCAATCCTTTTTTCACTTCTACCATTCGATATTCGGTGAAAGGTTTACCGCCTTCTTTCTTGTCCTTGGCATACACAAAAATGTAATCCTTGTCTTCAAAACTAACAATGGATTCCGAAGGCAAAGCATTTACCAGATGACCGGAAGTCTGAATGACAGCATTCACGTACATTCCCGGCAAAATGTTTTTGCAGCAGGTTTTTACATTTGCATATACCTTGTAGGTCTTATCTGCATCAATGGATTTTCCGGTCTGGGTTATGACAGCTTCGTGCTCTTCGGTTTCATTGTTAATATAAAACTTGATGGACTGACCTACGGATATTTTGTCTGCATCCTTTTCAAAAAGGGTCAGTTCCAACAACAACTTATCTCTACTCTCTATTTCAAACAGGATATCGGATGGGGCAACATTTTTTCCTATGTTGACATTCACAGCCTTTACATAGCCGGAAATAGGTGAGTAAACTCCCACATAACGGCTAATATTGTTTTCATTCAACCTGGATGGGCTAATACCTATCATAATCAGCTTCTGCTCTAATGCCTTGAATTGAGCTTTGAGCGATTTGTATTCTGAAGTGACCTGTTCAACATTTTTTTGGGAATAAACATCGTCCTTATAAAGTTCGCTATGCCTTTTATATTCGGCAGCTGCATACTCAAGCTTATTTTTTACTTCCAAATAATTTTGCTGAATATCTATATATTCCTGATTCTCAAGAACAGCCAGTTTTTGTCCCTTATGTACGGCATTGCCGGGCATCAGAGTGGTACTTTTTACAAAACCTCCCATGGGCATGCAGACAGTGGCTAGATTTTGAGGTGGAACCGTCACCAATCCATTCACTTTTAAAGTATTGCTGAGTGCACGGGATTCTACATGTCCGAACTGAACGTTTGCAAGTTTAGCCTGGTCTTCCCTGAGTTCCACGATGTCTTCAGGAAGTACCTCTTCCGTGCCCGGATCTACTTTTTTGCCACTTTTACATGAAGCCGTGGCCAATAAAAGAATGGATAAAACGGCCGTTTGGATAGTTATATATTTTGACATTTTTATAGAGTTTAATAGATTTTACCTTTGATGTATTCGATGGAAACAAGTGTTTGGTTGTAGCTGTTCAAGGCTTCCAGATGGTCTTGCATGATTTTCAGGGCCCGTCCCAGATTCTGAACATAATCCAGGTAGTCCATGGCTCCTGCCTTATAGCTGCGAATGGTTTGATCAATAATCAGATTGGCTTCCGGAATGGCCTGCTTCTCATAATAATCCAGGCTGTTCGAATATTTCCTGTATTCGGAAAGCAAAGAATTGTATTGGCTGGACAAGTTCTTTGCGTAATAGTCGGCATCGGTTTGCATTGCTTTCTCCTTCCATTTCGCAGCTTTTGTCCTGGCAATATAAGGCTTTGACCATATTGGTATGGCTATGCCAGCCTGAATTCCCCTAAACCGATCTCCCGATCCAAAAGTCCTGCTTCCATCATCGCTGACAGAACCAATCATCGTCTGGGAAAAATAGCCTATACTCAGATCCGGCAATAGTTTGCTCTGTTCCACTTGCTTTTCAAGACGGGATACTTCCACCTGCTGCTTCATATATCCCATAAATGGATTTTCCGTCAAGGAGGCAGAGTCAAGGTTGAATGCGGTCCGATACAAAGCTGTATCGGATGGATAAGGTAAAAAGTCCGCATTCAGAAGAGTTTGAAGTTTTCGGACAGCTATTTCCAAATCGGAATTGACCTGCATCAGCAGATTCTTGGTCTCCATTTTCTGGGAACGCGCCGTGATCATTTCCAAACGATTGGTTTCCCCGATGTTTGCCCGAAGTTCAGCAGCTCTGAAAAAACCTGCATACAGGCTATCCTGAAAAATCAGCAATTTTTGTTTGGATTTCAAATAGGCCAGCTGCCAATAGGTTTGCTTGACCTGTGTGGCTATTTCCAAGCGAGAAGACTTCAGCTGCAACTGACTGCTCCTCACATTTGCTTCCGCCAGTTTTCGTTGACGAACATATACGGTAGGCAATGAAAAAGATTGGCCTATGGTCAAGCTGTTGTCCCTGGTGACAGAATTCATTTGCCCGTATTCTCCTTGAATCTCTGTTTTTGGAATATCCCAGGACGCACCTGTCAATGCTTTCTGAGCCTCAACGGCATAAACGGAGGAACGCACCGTCATATTGCTGTCCAAGGCAATGTGAATGGCTTCTTGCAAGTTCACCATTCTTTTTTGCTGAGCCTGTGCGAAGGTCACAGACATCCCCAAAAACAAAAAGATCAACAAAATCTTAGGTGTTTTTCTTCTCTTGTAAAAACGAAAACTATGCGTGCACACTAAAATATAGAAAACCGGCAATATAACCATGGTCAAAAAGGTTGCGGTGATCAGCCCACCAATAACCACGGTAGCCAGTGGCCTCTGCACCTCAGCACCGGAAGAGGTAGACAAAGCCATAGGCAAAAATCCAAGCGACGCAACAGAGGCTGTGATAATGACAGGACGCAACCGGGTACGCAAACCTCTCAGAACTCGCTCGGTCACATCCGTAACACCTTGTTTTTCCAAGCGGTTGAATTCAGCTATCAGTACGATTCCGTTAAGCACCGCGACACCAAAAAGAGCAATGAAACCTACACCTGCCGATATGGAAAAGTTCATACCACGTATCCACAGAGCCAAAATTCCACCAATGGCGGACATGGGTACAGCCGTAAAGATCAGCATGGATTCCTTAAGCGAATGGAAGGTAAAATAAAGCAGCACAAAGATCATAAGCAACGCAACAGGTACGGCTACGGCCAAACGATTCTTGGCTGCAGCCAGATTTTGAAACTGTCCACCATAGGAGACGTAATATCCGGTAGGCATGTTTATTTGAGCGTCTATCTGCCTGCTGACCTCATCAATAACAGTCTGAACATCCTGATTTCTCACATTGAAACCAATGGTGATACGTCGCTTAGTGTTCTCACGGGAAACCTGGGCAGGCCCGGATTTAATTTGTATGTCGGCTACCTGTTCAAAAGGGATCTGCCCTCCATTGGGAAGCGGGACAAAGAGTCCTTTTACATCATCCAGGCTCTGACGGTAATCTTTGTCCAGACGGACCACCAAAGCAAAACGCTTTTCCTCGTCATAAACAGTTCCGGCCTGACTTCCGGCAAAAGCTGTGCGCAAGACATTGTTCACATCCTTGATGGTCAAACCATATTGAGCCATACGGTCACGGTTGTACTCCACTTGTATCTGTGAAAGTCCGGTAACCTGTTCCACATTAATGTCTTCGACTCCGGGAATCTTCTGAATGATTTTTTCCACTTCCTTGCCTTTTTCAGAAAGCGTGTTCAAGTCGTCACCAAATATTTTGATGGCTATATCCTGTTTGGAACCCGAAAGCAGTTCGTTGGATCGCATCTGTATGGGTTGCTGGAATTCAAACTTGACACCGGCTATGACAGCCAGTTTCTCCTCCATTTTGGCAACCAATTCTTCACGGGTTTTCGCCGAAGTCCATTCACTTTTATCCTTAAGTGTTATAATATAATCACCTGTTTCCATCGGCGTAGGATCTGTAGGAATTTCACTGGTTCCCACTTTACAAACAGCATGTTTGACTTCCGGGAAATTGTCCAGCAAAATCTTGTTGGCTTTCTTGACCGACTCTATGGTATTGGTCAGTGAACCACCTTGTAGCGTCATAACACCTGCTGCAAGATCTCCTTCCTCAAGTTGGGGCATAAATTCCCCACCCAGACTGCCAAAAAGGAACAAGCTAAAAATAAACAAGACAATGGTAGAAACAGATACCAACTTCTTGCGTCTAAGTGCATAATGAATGAGGGGATCAAAAGCCTTTTGAATGGAGTCCATGATTTTATCCGAAAGGCTTCGCTTTCTTGCAGTGTTTTTATTCAAAAACAAAGCCGACGCCATAGGCACGTAAGTCAGTGACAAAATAGCTGCACCTATCAGGGCAAAAATAACCACCTGTGCCATGGGACGGAACATTTTACCTTCCGTACCCACCAAGGCAAGGATAGGTATATAGACCATCAGAATGATGAACTGGCCGAAAGTAGCCGAACTCATCATGCGCTTGGCCGATTCAAGAACTGTTATATCCATTTGCTTTTGCGAAAGCCTTTCCACGCCTTTTTCCTTGCTTTTACCAATACGATGCACCACACTTTCGACAATGATCACCGCCCCGTCCACAATCAAACCGAAATCGATGGCTCCCAGACTCATCAGATTTCCTGAAATACCAAAAATATTCATCATTGAAATGGCAAAAAGCATGGACAAGGGTATGACCGATGCCACAATCAGGCCAGCCCGCAAGTCGCCCAGGAGCAATACCAGAATGAAGATGACAATCAATGCTCCTTCAATCAGGTTTCGGGAAACCGTACCGATGGCACGTCCCACCAAATCCGACCTATTCAGGAAGGGCTCTATGGTAACCCCCTCCGGCAAAGACTTCTGAATGGACTTGATGCGTGTTTGAACGTCATCAATCACCTCATGGGCATTCGCCCCTTTCAGCATCATGACAACACCACCGACTGCTTCGGCTGAATCCACAACCAAAGCCCCATAACGAGTTGCATTGCCATATTGTACGGTTGCCACATCCCGTATCAGGATAGGCATGCCCGAGGCATTGTTTTTCACAACCATTTTACCGACATCATCCAACGATTTGACCAGACCAATACCTCTGATGAAATAGGCCGTCGGATTCTTTTCCAAATAAGCACTACCCGTATTTTCGTTATTGTTTTCCAAAGCTTGGAATATATCATTGAGAGTCAAGTCCATGCTTCTAAGCCTTTCCGGATTGACGGATATCTCATATTGCTTGACAAATCCTCCGTAACTGTTTATCTCTGCAACACCAGGCGTACCCAGCATCTCACGCCGTACCACCCAATCCTGAATGGTACGCAGATCCATGGGGGTATATTTACCTTGATGTGCTTTATCCACCGCAAGCTGGTATTGATAAATCTCTCCCAAACCGGTAGAAATGGGAGCCAGTTCAATCTTGGCCACGCCTTCAGGTATGGATTCTTCTGCTTCTTTGAGCCGTTCGCTCAATTGTTGCCTGGCCCAATAGACATCCACACCTTCCTTGAACACAACAGTCACGACCGATAAGCCCAAACGGGAGATGGAGCGAAGTTCTACGATATCGGGAATATTTGCCACAGCCACTTCAATAGGTGCTGTAATAAAGCTCTCTACTTCCTGCGTAGCCAGAGAGGGTGCTACCGAAATGACCTGCACCTGATTGTTTGTAATGTCGGGGATAGCGTCAATAGGCAATCTGGTCAACGAGTAAACACCCCAACCTATCAGGGCTATGATAAATAGCCCCACAATAAATTTGTTCTTGATGGAGAACTGAATAATACGTTCTATCATTATCTGTATAATTTGAAATGAAAACAAGCATGACAAATCTCTTTCTTATAAAGATTCGTCACGAAAATTCAGACAAAGGGAACAAGTCCCTATGAAAAGTACAGAGAATAAGTCAATGCCGAAGAACACAGATCCGGTTAAGCAACAAGCGACCTGCAGGAGGTATTCCAGAATGGTGGTGAGGAAATATAAAAACCAAATGGGCATGATAAGCCACATCAAAAAGCAGAACAGGTATTATGGACAATATCACCCAAAACGGCTGGAAAACTTTTAGGTGATCACTCAAAACTTCCTGAATGATTGAAATCCTATCCATAGAACAGGCTTCATGCTGATGGTTCAGGTGAAAAGGGAAACCATCCTGCATAATTGAAGAACAGAAATTCCCATCATGACTGTCCGTATCGAACTCTCCGGATAACTCAGAATTCAGAAATGCGTGTTCCTCATTGCAAATATTTTCCGTAAACACCTGCGTACCATGTGTCCTGCAAATATCACAGCAAAAATGGATAACATTTACTGAATTTCCGAAAAAGAAAAGCAGAAACGCGATCGCACACAGAGCTATGTTTTTTAAGTAGGTTTTCACAAAAAAGTGTATATTTGTAAAGATTTTCTTTGATAAGAACACAAAGATTTCAGTCCATGCAAATGTAAAACAAAACCTATTAAAAATAAGGTCTTTTTGCATTTTTTAGATTTATACCAATAAACCATGAAACGGAAACTCATTCTATTTTCAGTTTTGCCATTAGTTGTCATACTGGCTGTTTCCTGCAAGAAAAAGCCTGCCAAAGAAGAATCGCAGGTTTCTTTCGTCCCTATGGAGATGAAAGAAGAGCATCATTTGAAAGGTGATGCCAAAAATCCGATTCTAAGCATCTCCTTGAAATTACAGTTTCCTGACACATTGTCCAATGTTAACGTACTGAACAAAATCAGGAAAACCATCCTGACAGATTTCTTTCCAGACATCAAGCAAGATATTGTCGATCCCAAAGTGGCCATGGATTCCTACATCAAAGAATACATCAAATTTTATGACAAATCCGAAGATGTAACAACAGCCGGAGACAAGGAAGACGATCTGGGCGAAACAAACGTAGCGTGGTGGGATAACGAAAAAATGATCATCAGGCACAATGCCGACAACATCCTATCTTACACCATCGAATCAGCAAGATTCACAGGCGGTGCACATGGCGGAAAGAATTACCTGAATACGGTCATCAACCTGAAAACCGGTGATCGAATCACAGAAGACGATCTTTTTACGGAGGAATCCCATTCCCTGATTTCAGAAATCATCCTGAAAAAAATTATTGACAAGAATCAGGTGGAGAAAGCCGAAGACCTTGAAGATATCGGTTTTTTTGATGTAACCGAAATTGGTCCCAACAAGAACTTCTACATCACGAAGGAAGGCATCGTCTATACATTCAACGAATATGAAATTGCGGCTTATGCGCTGGGAGCAACCGAAGTTCTGCTGCCATATAAAGACATCGCACCTTTCCTGATTCCGGGAAATCCGATTGAATCACTTATACCCTGACATTAAAATCAGAATGAACATAGACTGTATCGAACAATATTTCCCAGAGCTCAATACAGCTCAAAAAGAACAATACGCAGCGCTCTATGAGTTATACGCGGACTGGAACAGCAAGATCAACGTCATTTCCAGAAAAGACATTGAAAACCTGTACGAACGTCATGTTCTTCACTCTCTCGGGATCTGCAGGCTCTTGCATTTCAAGGACGGTTCAAACATTATGGATGTAGGTACCGGCGGAGGTTTTCCAGCCATCCCCCTGGCTATTATGTTTCCGAACACGCACTTTCATCTGGTGGACAGTATCAACAAGAAACTAACGGTGGCTCGTGAGGTTTCCAATGCCATAGGGCTTAAAAATATAAGCATCAGACATTGCAGAGTGGAAGAAGAAAAAACGCTGTTCGACTTTGTTATAAGCAGAGCCGTTATGCCACTTCCAGACCTGATCAGACTCTGCAAGAAGAACATCAGCCGGGAACAGCACAACTCCATGCCCAATGGCTTAATCTGCCTGAAAGGTGGTGAACTCGGAAACGAAATTGCAACAGTCAGAAACAAGGCTGTCATTATCAACTTGAGCGATCACTTCAAAGAGGCATTCTTTGACACCAAAAAGGTGGTCTACGTTCCTCTTATTTAAATACACCAAGCCATGAACATTCAGCAATTTACCTTCAATCCTTTTCAGGAGAACACCTATGTCGTCTATAACGACGAAAAAGATGCTCTGATCATTGATCCCGGATGTTATGCCGAAGAAGAAGAAAAGGCGCTTCACCTGTTCATTACATCCAATGGTCTGAACGTTAAGATGGTCGTCAACACCCACCTGCACATCGACCATACCTTCGGAAATGCCTTTGTGGAAAAGACTTTCCACGTCAAGGCTTCAGCAAACGCAGCAGATGAATTTCTGATCAAAGACATGGATAGTCAGGCCAGAATATTTGGTCTCACTCTCAGGAATGCAGTAACACCACTTGGAGGTTATTTGAAAGAAGGCGACAAAATTACACTTGGAACCGACTCTTTTGAAATCTTTCAGATACCAGGCCATTCTCCTGGAAGTATTGTACTGTATAGCGCCCACAACGACTCTATTTTCGTTGGAGACGTACTGTTCCAGGGAAGCATCGGAAGAACAGACCTACAAGGCGGAAATTATCAGTCGTTGATCGAAGGCATTCAAAATAAGCTGCTCACACTACCGGAAAAAACCATCGTATATTGTGGACATGGTCCGACAACGACCATCGGACATGAAAAGAAGAACAACCCGTTCCTTTGATGGTAATTGAATCAATCAAACATAAAAAAAGGCTGTCACACATTTGCGCGACAGCCTTTTCATATTTGTAAGCCTCTGTATTATTTACGAGCACTCAGTTCTTTTACAACGCGGTTGGGATAAAGCACATTGTGATCTTTTTCCACAACTCTGGTTTCAGCCAGTTCAAAGCTTGCTTTCTGACGGATATCCTTGGAAGATGCACCCAAACGCACTTCGTAGGTCCCTTTTTCTGCCACCCAACTGCTGATACCACTCCAGAAAGAAGCCAAAGCACGAGGTTCAATCGTGAAAGTCAATTCCTGAGTTTCACCCGGATTCAACAATTTGGTCTTTGCAAAACCTTTCAGCTCTTGTTCCGGTTTTTCAACCTCAACCTGAGGAGCGGATAAATAGAGTTCAACCACTTCCTTGCCTGCCACTTTTCCTGTATTCTTGATGTTTACAGTAACAGTAATCTTGTCGGTAAATTTGTCGCTGCTCAGCTTCATTCCTGAATAAGCAAATTGGGTATAGGAAAGTCCGTAACCGAATTCATAGGCTGTAGGCACCTTAAAGGTGTCATAATAACGGTATCCTACATAAATGCCTTCTTCGTAAGGTGCATTATCGCGGTCGTTTCTTGAACCACCTGAGAATATTTCGGCAGAAGGAACATCGCTGTATTTTACAGGGAAGCTCATAGTCAATTTTGCAGAAGGATTTACTTTTCCTTTCAGGAGATCAACCAAGGCATTACCACCTTCTTGACCTGTTTGCCATGCCAATAAGATGGCATCCGGATAATCACGCCAATCGATTGTGGAAACAACACCTCCAATATTGAGGACGACCACCACTTTCTTTCCTGCTTTGTGATATGCTTCAGAGACTTCCTTAATCAGGTTCTTTTCTGTTTCCGTCAAGGAGAAATTGTCTATACTTCTATCCCAGCCTTCACCTGCATTTCTACCAATAGTAAGGATGGCAATGTCTGAAGATTTGACCTGAGAGAGAATCTGTGCTTTGGTAAGCCCAAGCTCAGAACTGAAAGAAACAACCTGTTTCTTGTTTTTCTCTTTGGAATTGGTCAGAATAGAATCAATAAACTTTGTATAAATGTCTTCCAGTGGTTTTGACACTTTGTATCCGGCATTAACGAATCCATCTTTGATGGAAATGGATTTTTCGTAGTTTACTTCACCACTTCCTGTTCCACCGGCAATAAAGTCATAGGAGGACTTACCAAAAAGGGCCACTTTTTTTACACCTTTGAAAGGTAAGGCATTCTTGTCATTTTTAAGAAGAACCATTCCTTCGGTTGCAGCTTTACGCGAAACTTCAGCGTGTGCTTTCAGGTCTGGAGCGTTGGAATAGGCATACCCTTTGTAACGTGGGGTCTGCATAATGTAATGAAGGATGCGGACCAAATTTCTGTCAACAACTTTCTCATCAAGGGTTTTGTTCTTTAAAGCTTTCAATATTTCTTCGTACTGGTGATTTCCAGGCATGATCAGATCATTCCCGGCATTCATCTGGGCAACAGCATCCTTGCCACCACCCCAGTCGGTCATAACAACGCCCTTGAAACCCCATTCGTTACGTAAAATGGTGGTTATGAGATCGTAATTTTCGGAAGTGTAATGTCCATTCAAGCGATTGTAGGAACTCATTACAGTCCAAGGCTGTGCATCTTTTACAGCAATTTCAAAACCGGTAAGATAGATTTCACGGAGCGCGCGCTGGCTGACGATGGCATTCACACCGGTTCGGTTGATTTCAATATTGTTTACAGCAAAATGCTTGAGCGAAGTTCCCACATTGTTTGACTGAATACCACGAATCATGGCTGCACTCAATTTTCCTGCCACAAAGGGATCTTCGGAATAATACTCAAAGTTACGTCCACACAAAGGATTGCGATGAATATTGATGGCAGGAGACAACAGTACATCCGTGCCATATTCCAATACTTCATTCCCCATAGCCTTACCGACATACTCAATCAAATCGGCATTCCAGGAAGAAGCGAGAGCTGTTGCAGTTGGAAATGCAGTGCAATAATACGTCTTGGCATCGTTCGGACGATGAGCGTTAATACGCAAACCGGCAGGGCCGTCAGCAAATACGGTTGCCGGAATCCCCAGACGACCAATTTTGGCCGTTCCGCCGGCTGCACCGTCAACAATAATTGTTTTTTCACCCGAAGTAGGATTCACATAAAAATACTTGCCCAGACCCATCAGAAGAGTCGCTTTTTCCTCCTGAGTCATTGCAGCAACAACATCCTCAACTTTGTCTTTTCCCAATTGCGGTATCTTGGCATTTTGGGCAAACAGTTGAGTAGTCAGCAAAAGAACACTGACTAACAAACTTGATTTTTTCATTGATAAATAAATATTAGGTTGTTTGATTAAAAACTGGTTCAGTTTTCATGAGTTGCGAAGGTAAATATATTATTCCTGAAATTCTGGCATTTCTATCCTTTTTTAAAACAAGAGCTGAAAAAGATTCGCCCTAATTCAACTATGTAAAACTACACGAATTCGAAATAAAAAACTGGCTGTTCCATAATAAGAATAATCATCCAGAATCAGAAACAAAACAGAACCGGACATTGTTAAAACCATAGAGAATCAACTTCCACAATCATCGTTTTTTGACAGTATCAGATATCTTTACGATTGGCCAAAATCCATTTCACTATATTTTCAAAATCGGATATAAATTGCGTACTTTGTCTATTGAACAACAAAATCAAAAAAGCAACATAAAAATATATGGATCAAGAATATACAATCAGACAAAGCCAAATTCGCAAGCAACTTGTGGCTAATAAGCTGGATGCCTGCCTCCTGTCTACTTCCGTCAATATCTTATACGCCAACGGAAGCATTTTCAGCGGCTATTACTATATACCCGCCGAAGGAGAATCCATCCTTTTCGTAAAAAGGCCCGTTGGCATGAAAGGCAAGAACGTCCACTATATCCGCAAGCCGGAACAATTACCGGAAATTCTGAAAAAAGAAGGCATCAAGATACCCAGAAAGCTGATGCTGGAAGGAGACGAAATGGGACATACGGAATGGACTCGTCTTCAAGCCTGTTTTTCTGATGCAGAGCTTGTTAACGGCACAGCTTTGATACGTAAGGTCAGAAGCATCAAAACCAATTATGAAGTAGAGCAGATCAGGGCGTCCGCAGAAGCACATGTGAGAGCCTACAAGCGTATTCCGGAAATATACCGCCCAGGCATGACCGACACGGCTTTTGCTATTGAAATCGAGTACGTCATGCGTCATGAAGGTAATCAGGGACTATTCCGCACCTTCGGAGACATGGAAGCATTTATGGGAAGTGTCCTTGCAGGAGAGAATGCTGCTGTCGCTTCCCCCTACGACTTCGCACTTGGTGGCGCTGGAACTCCCTACAACCCCATCGGGGCTGCAGGCCACCTTCTCAAACCCGGTAACAGCATCATGATAGACATGTGTGGAAACTTTTCAGGCTATCTGGACGACTTGTCACGCACTTTCTCCATAGGAAAACTGACAGATAAGGCCTACAAAGCACATCAGGTTTCCATAGACATCCAAAACCGCCTTTGCGAAGAGATGAAGGAAGGGGCCGTCTGCGAGGATCTTTACAAAATATCACTGAAAATAGCCGCAGATGCCGGTTTGGCAGATTGTTATATGGGTACGGCACAACAAGCCAAATTCGTAGGTCACGGAGTTGGTTTGGTCATCAATGAGTTACCCGTATTGGCCATGCGATCCAAAGAGATCCTGATGCCCAATATGACCATTGCACTTGAGCCCAAATTTGTCATCGAAGGCATTGGAGCTGTCGGCGTAGAAGATACCTATCTGGTACACAAAGACAAAAGCGAAAGACTGACCATGTTGGATTTTGATATCATTGACCTGACAAAATAAAAACCGCAAAAACAAAGACCATGAATGATTTTGTATCCCGGCATATTGGCGTTCAGCCGGAAGAAGAAAAGGAAATGCTGGAAAAAATCGGATTGAAAAGCATAAAGGAACTGATTGACCAAACAATACCTTTGGAAATACAGTTGCCCGATTCCATCGACATGGAACCCGCCATGTCGGAAGGACAGTTTGCCGAACATATTGCAGACCTGGCTTCCAAAAACAGGATTTATACGTCATACATCGGATGTGGCTGGTACGACACTTTCACCCCTGCAGTCATTCAACGCAACGTCTTTGAAAACCCGGTATGGTACACTTCGTACACCCCCTATCAAGCCGAAATATCCCAAGGCAGGCTAGAAGCTTTGTTTCATTTTCAAACAGTCATCACCGAGCTCACGGGGCTACCCCTTGCCAACGCATCCTTACTGGACGAAGCCACTTCTGCTGCCGAAGCGGCCAACATGTTTTTCAACATGAGAAGCAAGGAACAGGAAACAGCTGGTGCCAACATCCTTTTCATAGACCAGTCGGTCTTTGCGCAAACTCTGGCCGTTCTGAACACCCGCTGTATTCCACAGGGCATCCAGCTGGAAATCGGCGATTATGCTACTTTTTGCCCAAAATCTTCCCACTTTGCGGCTCTGGTACAGTACCCAAACGCAGACGGGCAAGTCGACAGTTACGCCCATTTCATCAATCAAATGCACAAAGCGGGTTTGAAGGTAGCCGTAGCCGCTGACCTTCTTAGCCTCTGCCTGCTCCAGGCTCCAGGCAAATGGGATGCCGACGTTGTTTTCGGATCCAGTCAACGATTCGGTATCCCGATGGGGTTCGGCGGTCCCTCCGCTGCCTACTTTGCCACCAAGGAAGAATACAAACGCAATATTCCGGGTCGCATCATAGGCCTTTCCAAAGACAAAACCGGCCGACCGGCCTATCGCCTTGCTCTTCAGATGCGAGAGCAGCACATCAAGCGGGAAAAAGCCACCTCAAACATTTGTACTGCTTCGGCACTGATGGCCAACATGGCCGGGTTTTATGCCGTATATCACGGATACGAAGGCCTGAACAACATAGCCAAACGGGTACACGGTATTGCTTCCTATCTGAACGATGCCTTGTCTGTCTACGGATACAAACAACTCAACGACAACTTTTTCGACACTCTTAAAATAGCCCTTCCGGAAAACATCAAGCTTAGACAAGTGAAAGAGCTCGCCTTGGACTATGAAGTTAATTTCCATTATTTCAAGACAGGAGAAATAGGCATCAGCATTGATGAAACAACCGATTACGACGACGTTGACGTTTTACTTGACATTTTCGCCACAGCTGCCGACAATCAGGCAAGCTTTACGGACAACGAAGATTTCACCTCCATACTGTCCCTGGACGACAGCCTGCTCCGTACAGACAAGTATCTGCAACAAGATGTATTCAGAAAATACCGCACCGAAACCGAAATGATGCGCTACATCAAGAAACTGGAAAGAAAAGACATTTCCCTCACCCATTCTATGATATCACTAGGATCCTGCACCATGAAGTTGAATGCAGCCTCGGAAATGCTGGCTCTCGAAAATATCGGATTTGCAGGAGTTCATCCCTTTGCACCTTCAGATCAGACAGAAGGCTATCAGGAAATGATATTCAACCTGAAAAAAATGCTCTGCACCATCACAGGTTTTGCAGACTGTAGCCTACAGCCAAATTCCGGCGCTGCAGGAGAATATTCCGGTTTGCGTGTAATACGGGAATATTTCGCAGACAAAGGCCAAACCAACCGGATTGTCCTGCTTATTCCGGCCTCTGCCCATGGTACCAACCCAGCCAGCGCCCATCAGGCTGGCTTTGAAATCCAAACGGTTGCCTGCGATCAGAACGGCAATGTAGACCTTAACGACTGGGAAAACAAAGCTATACAATATGCAGATACATTGGCCGGATGCATGATCACCTATCCATCAACGCACGGCATCTTTGAAAAGCAGATACGCAGGATGTGTGAGATTATCCACCAAAACGGCGGACAAGTCTATATGGACGGGGCCAACATGAACGCCCAGACCGGTATCACCTCTCCCGGATTTATCGGTGCCGACATCTGCCATTTGAACCTGCACAAGACTTTTGCCATGCCTCACGGCGGTGGCGGCCCCGGTGTTGGTCCGATTTGCTGCGCAAAACATCTGGTGGAGTACCTACCCAAGCATCCGCACCTTGGAAACAGCAAAAACACTGTTTCTGCAGCACCATACGGAAGTGCCATGCTGCTACCCATCAGTTATGGATATATCTGCATGCTCGGCGCAGAAGGACTCAGAAAAAGCAGTGAGATCGCCATACTTTCTGCCAACTATCTGGCGGAAGCATTGAAAGACATTTTCCCTGTAGTTTTCAGAGGAGAAGATGGGCACGTGGGACATGAAGTCATCTTGGACTGCAGGGATTTCAAAAACGCAGGTATCAGCGAAACAGATATAGCCAAACGTCTGATGGACTTCGGCTACCATGCACCCACGTTATCATTCCCGGTTCATGGCACACTGATGGTAGAGCCCACCGAAAGCGAAAGTCTTTCTGAAATTAAACGTTTCATTGAAGTTATGAAATGCATTTACGCAGAAATCAAAGAAATAGAAGAAGGGAAATACGATAAGGAAGACAATGTTCTGGTACAATCCCCTCATGCAGAATACGAACTTACAGCAGACGAATGGCTTCACAGCTATCCACGTAGCAAAGCCGCGTATCCGCTGCCATGGATTTCCGAAAATAAGTTCCAGATTCCAACAGGAAGAATAGACAACGCTTTCGGAGATAGGAATTTGCAATGCAAATGTTAATGTAATACTTTAACAAATACATTGCTATCTGCAGCAAAAGTTTTTTTAACTCACCAAACAAATGGACGATTATGAAAAAGATCCTTTATCTGCTCATGATCTTTTTGGTGACAGCTACCAGCAACTCCCTTGCTCAAAGTTACAGTGTGAACAAAAAAAAGTACGACTCCAGCCAGTATGTACATCAGCCGGATGACCCCTATCACCCTGTTTTAAGCGGCGTTTGCTCTTTTTTTGTTCCGGGGCTTGGACAAATGATCAATGGCGAAATGGGACGAGGCCTCCGTTTTCTGGGCGGATCTGCGGGATTTGCCGTCATCACTGGTACCGGAGCCCTTTTGATGCTCAGCTCCGTTTTTGAAGGTATGGCGGGTAACGATACAGGATCCATACCTAGCCTGGGAGCCATTTTAGTCATCGGTGGGATCACCGGCATGATTGCTGTTGACGTTTGGTCCATCATTGACGCCATCAAGGTAGCCAAGATCGGAAACATGCATTTCCAGAATCAGCAGAAAACAAAAATAAGCATGGTTCTGAAACCGTATCTTGGTTCCATCGCTATGGGAGAAAAGCTTACCACACCTGCCGGCCTGGCTCTGCAAGTCTCTTTTTAAAATCCAGGCCGTCGCTTCCCGGCTGACAAAAACAAGACCACTTTGACAGTCTCTGACATTATGAAAGTAAAATATCCCAAAATTTCTGCCAAATCGTCTGACACATCATTTCGGCAGGATTTTTGTCGGGAATGAAGTGCATAGAAATAGATTTAGTTATACAATATGAAGCATACAAAGACAGGAGCCGGAGCAAAGACCGATGCTCAACCTGAAAAAGAAACTCTGGTAGAAAAAGCACAAGGTGAAAATCCTGAAGTTGAAACCACTTCCGAGGAAGAATCTAACGCTCCAGAGACAGAAACGGACACGACACAAAAATCATTGGAAGAATTGCAGGCCAAATACAATCAACTCAACGATACTTACTTGAGAAGCCTGGCAGAGTTTGACAACTACCGCAAACGCAGCATGCGTGAAAAGGCAGAACTTATCAAGGCCGGCGGAGAAAAAGTCCTGATCAGTGTTCTGGATGTTGTAGACGACATGGAACGCGGCCTGGCAGCCACCAAGGATGCCCAGGACATCGATGCCGTCAAACAAGGCATGGATCTGATTTATACAAAATTACAGTCTTTTCTCAAGCAAAACGGCATTTCAGCCATTGAAACAGAAGGCAAGCCTTTCGACACAGACTTGCATGAAGCCATTACAACCATTCCTGCGCCAAATAAAGAACTCAAGGATAAAGTGGTGGATTGTGTTCAAAAAGGCTACTATCTGCATGAAAAAGTCATTCGTTTTGCCAAAGTGGTCGTCGGTAAATAAATTTAAGATATTCCTGAGAGTCCAGTACGGATATTCCATTTTACACAAACCATCCTGTGACAGGTTATATAGATAGAGATAAAATATAGAATATGTCGAATAAAAGAGATTATTATGAAGTTCTGGGTGTGAGTAAAACCGCATCCGATGATGAAATCAAGAAAGCATACCGAAAAAAAGCCATTCAGTTCCATCCCGACAAAAATCCAGGCAACAAAGAAGCTGAGGAAAAATTTAAAGAAGCAGCGGAAGCCTACGAAGTGCTCAGCAGTGCAGAAAAACGCCAACGATACGACCAATTCGGTCACGCAGGTGTAGGTGGTGCTGCCGGTGGAGGTTTTGGCGGTGGCGGAGGTTTCTCCATGGACGACATTTTCTCACAGTTCGGCGATATTTTCGGAGGCCACTTTGGTGGCGGAAATCCATTCGGTGGATTTGGCGGAAGTTCCAGAGGCGGACAACGCGTAAACCACGGAAGCAACCTGAGGGTCAAAGTCAAACTCAACCTTCAGGAAATAGCCAAAGGTGCCGAAAAGAAAATCAAGGTCAGAAAAATGGTTGCCTGTACTCATTGCAACGGTACAGGTGCCGAAAACGGAAGTTCCTACTCCACCTGTTCAACCTGTCGTGGTACAGGTGCAGTAACCAGGGTGACCAATACGATTCTGGGACGTATGCAAACTCAGTCTGTTTGTCCGGATTGTCAGGGCGAAGGCAAGATCATTACCAGAAAATGCCCCCATTGCAACGGCGAAGGCATCACACAACAGGAAGAAGTCATTACCATCAATATCCCGGCAGGTGTAGCAGAAGGCATGCAGCTTTCAATGAGCGGAAAAGGAAATGCAGCCCGCCGTGGAGGTATCAATGGAGATCTGCTTATCGTTATTGAAGAAGAGGCTCATCCGGAGCTGTTGCGCGACGAAAACGACCTTGTGTACAACCTGTTGCTCAGTTTCCCGACCGCAGCCTTGGGCGGTACCGTTGAAATACCAACCATAGACGGCCGGGTAAAGGTCAAAATCGAACCTGGCACACAACCTGGCAAAATGCTCCGTCTGCGGGGGAAAGGTCTGCCGACCGTCAATCAGTACGGTACAGGGGATTTGCTGGTCAACATCAGCGTCTATGTCCCCGAATCCCTTTCGCGCGATGAACGAAAAACCATCGAGAAACTGGAAGAGTCCGAAAACTTCAAGACCAGTCCAAATCTGAGTAAAAAAATATTCGAAAAATTCAGGAACCTGTTCGACTAAACAGGAATGCCCGACTCATCTTCACACCATTCACAATCTTCCGAATCGTATTCGATTTCGATGGTGGAATGATCTATTTCTAGCTTTTTCAAAATTTGATGAGCAGCAGCGCGTAAAGCCTGCTGCTCTTCTTTTTGCATACTACCTTCAACGACCAGATGCACGGTCAGGACCACATACTCGCTGTCCATAGTCCATGCATGGAAATCATGCAGTGACAGCACCTTGGGCAAATCCAGCAAGTGCTTCTTGATTGACTCCTCATCCAGCCCAGAAGGCTTACCCTGAAGAATGACCCGAAAAACACTCTTCAGGTTGTTGTACACATTATACAGGATATAAACAGAGATTCCAACCGACAATACCGGATCCAACACCGGGACATCCCAAAACAGCATAACAATGCTGCCTATCAGCACTGCCACCCAGCCTAGCACATCTTCCAGCATATGTAAGGAGACGACTCGTTCATTAAGACTGTTGCCCTTCTTAAGACGAAGAACAGCAGCCCCATTTACCAGCACACCAAGAACGGCCAGCAAAAACATACCTTTTGCATCGGCCTGAACAGGCTGGAATAAACGTCGAAAACTTTCGAAAAGGACAAATCCGGAACCACCGAGCAATACAAGCGAATTCACCAAGGCACTTAATGTCGTGAAACGTTTATAGCCATACGTGTATTTAGCATCCGGCTTTCTTCTGGACACTTTGTCAAAATACCAGGCCAAACCTAGTGAAAAGCTATCCCCGAAATCATGCAAAGAATCCGAAAGAATGGCAATACTATTGGTAAACAAACCTCCAACAAGTTCAATAATGCAGAACAGCAGGTTCAAAATAAAGGCAAGAGCCAGATTTTTACCTGCCCCATGGGAAGGATCATGGCCTCCAAAAGCATGATGGTCTTGAGAAAAAGAACTCTGATGATTGTGTTCCATTATTTCAACCATTTATCCAACCACCCGAAAAATCGTCTTTGCCATAGAATTCCGTTTTGTGGCTGAAGGATCCAGTGATTCTCATCCGGGAAAACCAGCAATTCGGCAGGGATACCTCTCAGTTTGGCGGCATTGAACGCAGCCATCCCCTGAGAAGCCAGTATGCGATAGTCCTTTTCACCATGAATGCATAGGATTGGTGTATCCCAGTTCTGCACAAATTTATGCGGTGAATTGGCAAACGAATTTTGAATCACAGGATTGGATGTTTCCCAGAATGGACCACCCATATCCCAGTTTTCAAACCAAAGCTCTTCGGTTTCCAGATATTGAGCTTCCGCATTGAAAATACCGCTATGGGCAATGAAAGCTTTGAATCTTTTCTGATGGTGACCGGCAAGCCAGTAAACAGAAAAGCCTCCATAGGAAGCACCCACACACCCGAGTTTGTCTTTATCCACATAAGGTTCCTTGGCAACGGCATCAATGGCCGAAAGGTAATCCCTCATGTTCTGTCCACCGTAATCTTTGCTAATCTGTTCCTTCCAGGCTTGCCCCAGGCCGGAAACACCACGCCTGTTGGGAGCGACAACAATATAACCATTGGCTGCCATCAGCTGAAGGTTCCAGCGGAAAGACCAAAACTGGCCTACCGTACCCTGAGGTCCACCTGAGCAATACAGGATGGTCGGATATTTTCTGGAAGGATCGAAATCCGGAGGATAGACCACCCAGGTAAGCATTTGTTGCTTGTCGGTTGTTTCGATCATCCGTTTTTCTACGCGCCCAACTTTCAGTTGAGTGTAAATATCCTTGTTTTCATCCGTTAGGGCAACCATCTCTCCATTAACGGGATTTATACGATAGATATCGTCCGGATGGCTCAAGGAATGCTTCAGCCCAACAAGTTGGTCTCCTGCTATGGAAAGAGAAGCAAAATCGAACATGCCATCGGTCACCTGCCTTATCTTAGAAGAAGGAACATCCACGCAAAAAATCTGGGTGACAGCTTGCAAGGCACTCAGGAAATAAATGGTATTCCCGTCTTTGGTCCAACAGGCAGAGCTGACATCCCCATCCAAAGAATCGCTCAAGCATCGGTTGAGACCGGTTTTCAGATCGTGGATGAACAATCTGTCACGATCCGCTTCATAACCATCGCGTTCCATACTCTGAAAGGCAATAAATTGGCCATTGGGCGAAAAGACAGGATTTGTGTCGTACCCCATCATACCTTGTGTCAGGTTCTTAGTTTCTTTTGTTACCAGTGAATAAAGATAGATATCAGAATTGGTGGAAAGGGAATACTCCTTACCGGTCTTCTTGCGACAAGTGTATGCAATACTCTTCCCATCGGGTGCCCAGGCCAGCTGCTCAATGCCCCCCCATGGCTTCATAGGTGATTCGTAGGGCTGCCCTTGCAAAATGTCCACCATATTTTCCAGACCACCATTCTTTAGATCGGCAACAAAAGGATGCGGTACAGTTTCCACCCATTCGTCCCAGTGCTTGTACATCAGGTCATCAATAACCTTTCCACTTGACAAGGGTAAATCCGGATAAAGCTCCTTGACACGTTTTCCATAGGGGACCTGCGAGACAAAAAGGACCTTCTTGTTGTCCGGGGACAAGCTGAACGTTTCAATATCGGAGGAGTACTTTGTCAGTTGCCTGCGCTTTTTTCCATCTTTACGCATTTTCCAGATCTGGTTGGAACCGGACTCTTTGGAAAGAAAATAAATTTCAGAACCATCGGCAGACCAAACGGATTCGTTCTCTCCCAATGCTGTTTTGGTAAGTTGTTCGGAAACACCGCCTGAGACGGGTACAATATATAGATCTCTATTGCCTTTGTTTTGAGGTATGCTGTAATATTGAACGCCATACAGAATATCCTTGCCATCCGGAGAAACGCAGACTCCGCCAACGCGGCCCATGCTCCATAACACTTCGGGAGTCATCAGCCCATTTTCTATCCTGACATTTCGTTTGCCAATGTAATCTCCTTCGGAAACCCTTCCACCAGCACAGGAGGCAAGTACACTAGTCGCTGCCATCATGATTAAGCTTGTTTTGTTCATATAATTTAGTTGTAGAATGTATCGTTTATGGATATTTATGCTTTAAAAAACAAAAATATAAAAAAAAGCCACCCGAAGGTGGCTTTTAGTACTTTCTATTTTACGGATAATTATCCTAAATAGCCTTTTAATAATTTACTTCTCGAATTTTGACGCAAACGACGTATGGCTTTTTCTTTAATCTGCCTTACACGCTCACGGGTCAACCCGAATTTATCACCGATTTCCTCAAGAGTCATTTCCTGACTTCCAAGGCCGAAGAACATCTTGATGATGTCGCTTTCACGTTCCGTCAAGGTTGAAAGCGCACGGTCAATCTCACGGGAGAGAGACTCGTTCATCAACTTGCGGTCAGCAATAGGAGCATCGTCATTGACCAGCACATCCAAAAGGGAATTGTCTTCGCCTTCCACGAAAGGAGCGTCTACCGAGATGTGACGACCGGATACTTTCAGGGTATCGGAAATCTTGTCCACGGGAATGTCCAATTCTTCAGCCAACTCTTCGGGAGAAGGTTTGCGTTCGTGTTCCTGTTCAAACTTTGAAAAAGCTTTTGTAATCTTGTTCAAGGAACCAACCTGGTTCAAAGGAAGACGTACAATTCGCGATTGTTCTGCCAAAGCCTGAAGAATAGACTGACGGATCCACCATACTGCATAGGAAATAAACTTAAACCCACGGGTTTCATCAAACTTTTCGGCTGCTTTAATAAGCCCAAGGTTGCCTTCGTTGATCAAGTCAGGAAGACTGAGTCCTTGATTTTGATATTGTTTTGCGACTGAAACGACAAATCTAAGATTTGCGCGGGTTAATTTTTCCAAAGCAGCGCGGTCTCCTTGACGGATGCGCTGAGCCAGTTCCACCTCTTCGTCCACTTTAATAAGCTCTTCACGGCCAATTTCCTGTAGATATTTGTCCAAAGATGCGCTCTCGCGATTGGTGATGGATTTTGTAATTTTAAGCTGTCTCATGCTGGAATAAAATATGAGGTGCAAAATTAGTCATTTTATTTCATAAATTAGTGATTCTTACGTATAAAAATTCATCCCTTCGCATTAAAAAATCATAAATTAACACAGAGATCGCCTAAAAAACAGACAAAATGCCATTCACCAGTATAAAATGTTATTCTGCCAGATCTATGGCATAATAGGTCACCTTACCATTCGGATACATACCCACAATAAACAACCCTCTTTCATCAAACTGTGCATTTTTTTGCACATCCTTGACAACATTCTCCAGTTGGCTGACAGAACTAATGCGTTCATCATTTATTTTCAAGATGACATAGCCTTTTCTAATACCTGCGTCCTTGAACTTCCCGGCAGTAACACCTGTAACTTCCACGCCGTAAGATACATCCAGATGCTTTTTATCGGAATCGGACAACTCTCCAAAGACTGCGCCCAGCACATTGACACCTGAAGACTTGACGGCAGTAACGCCACCTTGAAGGTTTTTGAGCGTGACATTCATCTGCAAGGTCTTGCTACCACGTTTAACCGTGACATTCACCACATCACCGGGACGATGCAAACCAACCTGCTCTTGAAGGTTTGCCATTGTATTGACATTCACCCCGTTAATCTGTTTGATAATGTCTCCGGACTCAATTCCTGCATCTTTAGCACCGCTACGATCACTGACCGACTCAACATAAACACCATCCTGCACTGAAAAGTTCTTATCTTTTGCCAATTCTGAATTAATATCCCGAATCGTCACACCAAGCATGGCTCTTTGCACAGAACCAAACTGTTTCATATCATTGACAACCTTGGCCACCAAATTTACCGGAATGGCAAAAGAGTAACCGGCATAAGTGCCGGTTGGGGACATGATGGCCGTATTTATACCGACGAGCTCACCACGCAGGTTAACCAAAGCACCTCCACTGTTTCCAGGATTTATGGCAGCATCTGTCTGAATAAAGGATTCAATACTAAGATTTGCCTTATTGGATGGCCTCTGGCTTCGAAAAGGATCTTCTTCATTAGGCAGAATACGGGCCTTTGCGCTGACAATACCGGCTGTCACGGTCGATGCCAGATTCAATGGATTACCAACAGCAAGCACCCATTCTCCCACTTTGAGACTGTCGGAGTTTCCAAAAGCGATGACAGGCAAATTGTCCGCATCAATCTTGAGGAGTGCTATATCCGTCTTTTCGTCGGCACCAATGACTTTTGCCTTATAGGTCGTTCTTTCATTGAGGGTCACATTGATTTCATCGGCACCATCCACTACATGGTTGTTGGTCACGATGTAGCCATCGGACGATATGATGACACCTGAACCATAACCAACCTGGGGTTGCTGCTGTCTGGGCGCACGTTGGTCAGACCCTCCAAAGAAATATTCAAAAATATCCATCGGCTGCGAAGTCGTTTTCATACTTTTGGCAGCAATATGAACAACAGCGTTTACGCTATTTTCGGCAGCAATAGTAAAATCTGTCTCAATACCAGACGGAGCATTCAAATTGACCAAACGTAAATTTTGGCCATAGCCGTTATCCGCACTTGCCCACCCATTGGACTGGGCCTTCCTGATTGTAAAATAAGAAACGCCGGCACTGACCGACGCAACAAGCATAAGGCCTAAAGCAATTTTTCCTGCATTTTTCATTTTCTATTTGTCTTTTTAGTTATTTAAAATAATCTCATTTATGAGCAATCTGTGTTTCAAATTTATAAGCAAAAACCTTTCCAGGACAAGTACAAATGAGATTTTTCAACTCAATTAACTTTTAAAAATCCAGGCTTAACGCCTATTAACAGGCGTTATTCTCCTCTTTATACGGTTTTAACAATCGCATCTGACAAAATTTCCTTGATGCATGATAATCTGACATTAATTCGTTAATTTTGCAGCAAACAGAGGGCCGGTCTGTCGCTCTTAGCAATAAGGGAGGAAAGTCCGGGCAACGCAGAGCACCATATTTCCTAACGGGAAGCTGTTTCATCGCAGAGTCAACGTAACAGAAAACAACCGCCGGGCGCAAGTCCGGTAAGGGTGAAAAGGCGGGGTAAGAGCCCACCGCTCCGATGGTGACACCGGGGGTCAGTACGACTTATGGGTTGCAAGACCATGTACACCGACGCATGTAGGGCTGCTCGCCCGATGTCGGGGGGTAGGTCGCTAGAGCTGTCGGGTGACCGGCAGTCGAGATAAATGACAGACACTTTCCCGGTTTTCCGGAAAAGCACAGAACCCGGCTTACAGGCTCGCTGTTTTATTTTTAAAAACCTTTCACAGGAAAAACGCATGGAAAAATCAAAATTTTCTATTGGCAAAACAGCTGCGGATCTTTGGATTTTTGTGTCGAAAGACATTTGGCGTGTTCCGCAACATGAAGTAAAAGGCCTAAAGAATAAGGGACTCAACCTAATAAGAACCCTGATACTGGCCACAAAAGGTTTCATTGCCGACAAACTCACCACAAGAGCATCCGCTTTGACATACAGTACGCTTCTGGGGGTAGTTCCTGTTGCAGCCATAACTCTTGGTATAGCTAGAGGCTTCGGCTTTCAGGCTATGATCGAACGACAACTCACCAGCATATTTCCCGGACAAACGGAACTCCTCAAATTGCTTTTCAAATTCGTGAAATCCTTTCTGGATGTTACCACAAGCGGAGTTGTTCTTGGTATCGGCATCGTTTTCTTGATCATTGCAGTCTGGAGCATCATCCAATCCATAGACTTTGCCATCAACGACGTTTTCCAGATAAAAACAAGCAGAGGCGTCTCCCGAATGATCACCGACTATCTGGCCACCATGTTTCTCCTGCCCATTCTGTTGATATTATCCAGCGGACTGTCCGTGTTTCTGAACACAGCTGTGGGCAAAAATCAATGGTTGCCTTTGCTGAGCCCTTTCGTGAACGTTTTGATGACCCTCCTTCCCTATTTTATTTCCTGGCTGGGTTTCACACTGCTCTATATCCTCATCCCAAACACCAAGGTCAAGTTCAGCAATGCCGCCCTGGCTGGTTTCATTGCCGGTTTTGGATTTCAGGCATTCCAGTATCTCTATATCAGCGGGCAGATCTGGGTAAACCGTTACAACGCCATCTATGGTAGTTTCGCAGCCATCCCCTTGTTTCTGCTGTGGCTCCAACTCTCCTGGACCATCGTCCTGCTTGGTGCAGAAATTGCCTATGCAGCACAAAATGTGGAGAATTTCTACTTTGAAAAGGAAACCAAAAATGTAAGCCACCGCTATCGCTACTTCATCAGCGTATTAATCATGAACATCCTGTGCAAACGGTTTGAGAAAGGCGAGGAACCTATGTCCATCAATGAAATAACTTCGCAGTACAAAATACCAACCAGACTCACCAGAAGCACATTAAGCCAGCTCCTTGAACTGCATCTCATTTCCGAGACCTACAGCAACAAGGACAAGGAAACGCCGGCATACCAACCGGCCATAGACATTAACAAACTGACCATGAGCCTCTTTTTTGAGAAAATGTTTGAACACGGCAGCGAAGATTTCCGGATTGATACGGACAATCTGTATAAGCCACACTGGGTTGCCCTGAACAACATTGAACGTGCCGTGGAGGACAAATGCGGAGACGTGCTTATCAAGGATTTGTAAATGTAATCACTTTTGCAGAGCCTTTCCTTTTTTTCCAAGGAAGAACTCAGGACATCTTATTGCAAAATAGAAGAGCGTCAGGGCACAGACCACCAATATGACACCAAAAACAGCCAAACTGTTGTCGTTGGTCAACAAGGTCGTCACCGAGAAGAGTCCTGAACCTATCAGTACAAAAATGAATGTCACGAAATTCAGGTATCCTATCATATTTCCCAGCTTTCGTCCCAAATTGGAGCTTTGAACCAATGCCATGCATGGTACTTCAAAAATACCTCCCATAAACGCCAGGCAGAAAACCAGAATGGCACAGAAAGTCACTGAGGGATTAAAGAAAATCAGAGCCACTAGGCAAATGATCATACCCAACAGACCGATCGGAATCATTTCGGGACGAACCTTCCCTTTTGCCCAGATTCCGGCTGCTGCACATCCAAGAGCAATACCAACAGCTGCGCAGCACATCACCAAACCTGCCACCGTATTGCTTGTCCCAAGGGTTTTTACGCAGTGAATCACCATATTCATTTGGATCATTCCTCCTATCAACCAAAAAACCGAAGCTCCGAACACAGCACTGTTGATGTATTTATGCCTGGAGGCATACTTGTAGGAATCCATGAGAAAACGGACAGGATTGATGGTCCCAAAATCATCCGTCTCAACCGGTAACTCCTTCACTTTGATAAGCCGGCTTGTCGCAAATCCGAGAATGGCCAGGCCAAGAAAAAGAGCATAAAGAATCCACTGATTGTAATGATCCGAAAGGTATGAAGCGACCACGGTGCCAAGAAGAATGCCCAGAAATGCCATAGTCTCGAATATCCCACTTCCGAAAGAAACACCTTTCTGTCCTTCCACATCAGGAATGAGCCCATACTTGGATGGAGAATAAATGCAACTGAGCACCCCCATCAGCAACACGGCAAACACAGCCAGCCAAACCCAGTTGAGCAAAAAGGCCACGCACGCCAGAAACAAAATGGGAATCTCAAGCATCTTACAAAAGCTGAAGACCCGTTGTTTGGAATATTTCACGGCAAAACGACCGGCCAGCGGCGAAAAAAACAGATAGGGCAACACCAGCGCCGCTGCAACCAAAGAAATCAGCTGTGACTGCGAGAGCCAGGCTGGCAGCAGCCAGGTTATGGAAATGAATATGATGCAATGTTTTAGAAAATTATCGTTGAAGACACTCAAGAAATTGGTAAGAAACAGTGCAATCCAATTCTTTTGTATACGATTCATAAGGTCTTGATTTTAAGATATGAGCATTTATTTATGCAAAGATAAGAAAACAAAAAAACCTTCGACACTTGTCGAAGGTTTTTTGGGTGGGAGACGGGGCTCGAACCCGCGACCTATGGAACCACAATCCATCGCTCTAACCAACTGAGCTACAACCACCATTTAAATGCGGTGCAAAAGTAGTATTTTTAAGCATTCCTTGCAAGAGAGATGCTCACTTTTTTAAAAAAAATCCCATTTTTAACGGGGTCTGACCACAACAATACCGGTATGATGCTGAACATCCAACAGATATTCTTTCAGATTCAGATTAGACATTACCACTTTTCCGAGAGAAGACGAGGCATGCAATAAATAGACCTCATCATCCAAGCGAACCGCAAACCCTACATGCGAAAAATCAAGCCCTTTTAAATCCGTCGTTATAGCCACTATGTCACCATTATCCATTAAAGGAGCTTTAGCGGTCAACTTTTCTTTGGGCACATACATGAAACACAATTTATCAATATGATCCTCCTGATCCGCAATTACCGGAATTAGCGACCGGTCTTCCTTAATGGCATTGTAAGCGTTGGGATGAGTGGACATAAAATATACATGAGGATTGTATTCCTCTGCTTCATGTCCCATTTTTACAAAATCAAAATAATGCTTATGAACATTGTCACACAACCAATCTGACAAATAATTGAGTCTGGAGGGATAACCATCAATGATTCCTTTCCGATATCTAATTTTTGTCAGAATACGCTTGAACGACTCGTAGGTCGGATTTCGTTCATTCAGCACCTGATGCAGGGCCAGAACCGATTCTACATAGGTTGTACAATCAAAGCCGTGCAGATTCACCTGGAGCCTTTCAGGGCCTTCCGCTTCAAGCGTATGAGCAACATAAGGGGTATCCAGAAAGAACTTAGCAATTGCCAGTATCCGGTCTCCCGTTTTTTTCTTGACAACGTTTTCTTTGGCTGCATATTTCAGAAACTGGCTAAAAATAGCGCTCTCATCATTATCCTGCGCCTGAACAGAAGAGAAAGTGCATAAGGAAACAAGCAAGAATAACAAACTAAAGTGTTTCATGATCATTGTTTCTATTGAGAACTATTTGCGAAGCAGGGATTTTCCCTGCACTTTACATCTGTAATACGAACTGCCTTTTCTGACGGTCTTTCCATTTAAGCGACAAATCAGTATATAGCTTTGCTTCCGGCCAATAATGTATTTTGCATCAGCGAGACTCTTGTCATCAAACCTACTCCACCAGGAACCGGAGTTATGAATGAGCATTTGGGGGCCACATTTTCAAAGTCGGCATCACCCATCAACTTGAACCCACTCTTGGTTTTATCGGATGGAACGCGGGTGGTTCCCACGTCAATGACAACCGCTCCTTCTTTTACCATTTCAGCCTTCAGGAAAGCAGGTTTTCCAAGGGCACAGATGATAATATCAGCGCTTAGGCATTGCTCAACAATATCTTTTGAATAGCTGTGAACCACGGTAACAGTGGCATTTCCAGGATAGCCTTTACGCATCAACAGGTTCGCAACAGGCTTACCAACAATATTACTTCGACCAATCACAACCACATGTTTACCGGCTGTTTCAATATTGTAACGCTTGATCAGCTCAAGAATGCCAGCAGGAGTTGCAGAAACGAACCCTGGCAAACCGAGGCTCACACGGCCAACATTTACCGGATGAAAACCATCAACGTCCTTTTTGTAATCGATGGCTTCGATCACTTTTTCCTCAGAGATATGTTTGGGCAAAGGCAATTGGACAATAAAGCCATCCACATCGGCATTGTTGTTGAGTTTTTCAACTTCGGCCAAAAGAATTTCTTCTGTAACATCGTCTTCAAAACGAATCAAAGTAGATGTAAATCCACAATCTCCGCAATCCTTCACTTTACCAGCCACGTAAGCTTCACTCCCACCATCATGACCTACCAAAATGGCAGCCAGATGAGGACGTTTCTTGCCTTCGGCAATCATTTTGTTCACCTGATCGGCAATTTCTTGTTTTACTACCTGGGCAACAGCTTTTCCATCAATAAGTTGCATATATCTTTTTTTAGATTGTTATCGTCTGCGCATACCGGCCAAACCTTTTGAACCGGGTTTCATGGTGCTTACCGTTTTCATCATTTTACGAGTCTGGTCAAATTGTTTGAGCAGGCGGTTCACTTCCTGAATGCTGGTGCCACTACCGGAAGCTATGCGTTGGCGGCGGCTGGCATTGATAATGTCGGGATTGGATCGTTCTTTGGGAGTCATGGAGCCGATAATGGCTTCTATTCCCTTAAATGCATTATCATCAATATCCACGTCCTTGATGGCCTTGCCAACGCCAGGAATCATGGATGCAAGATCCTTCAGGTTACCCATTTTCTTGATTTGGGCTATTTGGGTGATGAAATCGTTGAAATCGAATTGGTTTTTGGCAATTTTCTTGGACAAACGGCGGGCCTCTTCCTCATCGTATTGTTCCTGAGCCTTTTCAACGAGTGATACGACATCACCCATACCCAGGATACGGTCGGCCATACGGGTTGGATGGAAAACATCGATGGCTTCCATTTTTTCACCGGTACCGACAAACTTAATGGGCTTGTTCACCACCGTACGGATGGAAAGCGCAGCACCGCCACGGGTATCACCATCCAGCTTGGTCAGAACAACACCGTCAAAATCCAGACGATCGTTAAATTCCTTGGCGGTATTCACGGCATCCTGTCCCGTCATGGCGTCAACCACAAAGAGAATCTCCTGAGGATTGATGGCTTTCTTGATGGCTGCAATTTCGTTCATCATGACTTCATCAACAGCCAGACGGCCTGCGGTATCAATGATTACAAGATCATGCCCGTTCTTTCTGGCAAAAGAAACAGCGTTTTCCGCAATGGAAACAGGATTGGTATTTTCAGGTTCGCTATAAACCGGCACGTCAATCTGAGTGCCCAAAACTTTCAATTGCTCAATAGCAGCAGGACGGTATACGTCGCAAGCCACCAAAATAGGATTTTTTCCACGTTTGGATTTAAGCATTTTAGCCAGCTTTCCAGAGAAAGTGGTTTTACCGGAGCCCTGAAGACCGGACATCAGAATCACGGCAGGAGCACCCTTAATATTGACATCAACCTGATCGCCACCCATGAGTCTGGACAGTTCATCATGGACAATCTTGACCATCATTTCCTTGGGCTTCACAGATTTAAGCACATCCTGCCCCATAGCCTTCTCCTTCACTTCTTCTGTGAACTGCTTGGCTATCTTATAGTTTACGTCAGCATCAAGAAGGGCACGACGAACATCTTTCAGAGTTTCGGCAACGTTGATTTCTGTAATTTTCCCCTGACCTTTCAGGATTTGGAAAGACCTGTCCAACCGGTCGCTTAAATTTTCAAACATATCTTTTGGTTGATATTAATTTACTAAAATGAGAGGCAAAAGTAGTAAAAAGGAGTATGATGTGCAAGAGATACAGACTTTGAAAGCCAGTAAATCACTGAATTTGGCCACTCTTTTTCCGGCTGGTTCCGACAATATTTTTAGACAAAACCTTTATATCAGAAATCGAAATCGGCATAGACAGGCAAATGGTCACTGAAACCACCCTGATAAACCATGCCATAGAAAGTCCTGAAGGGCTTCCTCCCCAGCCAGCGTTCATCCTGAACAAGCAAGAAATCCGCATCGAAAATCCGGCAACCGGAATTTTTTGTCAACAACGTTCCCGACACCAGCATCTGATCGAGTATCCCCCATTCCGACTGATGTTTGTTTGTCCCTGTATCAGGCTTTCCACACATAGGACGCATCAGGTTATACAAAACCAAAGGATCAGGAACCGGATCGGGGCTACGGGCTCCCAAATCCACAGAAAGTGAAAGATCGGCCGGATAATCATTGAAATCCCCCATAATCAATATCCTGGAATGCCTGTTTCCCTGTAACAAACGGTCGGTTTCTTTTCGAATGAGATTGGCCACAGCCCTGCGATAAACCTCAGATTCAAGTTCTCCACCCAAACGGGAAGGTAAATGACAAACAAAAATATGCAAGGTATCGGCTGACAACGTTTTACCACAAACATACAGGACATCGCGGGTCTTTTTGGCCGGCTCTCCTTCAAAAACCATCTTAATGGCTTTATAACGGATGAGAGAAAACAAATAACGGTTATACAAAAGGCAGACATCCACTCCCCTGGCATCGGAAGACTCCTCATGAACATACGAATAATGGGCATTCTTTAACGGCGAACCATACAGAAGACTCTGAATGCAATGCTCATTTTCGACCTCTGCCAAACCAACGATCTCAGGAAAGCGGTCCTCTCCCACAGCCGAAATCACTTTTGCTATATTTCCGGCCTTTCTCCAAAACCTAGCCGGCGTCCATCCTCTGATTCCATCCGGCAAAAACTCCCGATCACTTTTCAGACTATCGTGCGTGCAGTCAAAAAAGTTCTCGACATTGTAAAACATAACACGAAAACCGTTTCTGGCATAGCCAGAAACATAAAACATTAAAAAACAAACCAATGGGAAGAAATACCTCTTCATGAATATCTGCTTTTGTCTTTTAGCAAAGATATTCATATATTTAAATTATAGTATATTTAAAGTGAATTATTTTTGACCTGAAACATATTCGTACGCTCCAATATCGGGAGCGGTGTCGCTCAATCTGGAAACACCATTCAGATCATAAGGGACAACCTTTGAATACTGGGGATCGGCACGATTACAGGCTTCGGAAAGTGCACCAATACGAAAATCGAATCGATACCCGTCTTTGGGATCTCCCAGTTTAAGAAAAAACGGATCCAAAGAATAAATACAGCCTGAAGCAAAATCAGAGGTAAGTTTCTGGGATTGCAACAGGCAATTCCTGAACTGGATATTCCACACAGACTGTTCATACGAATCCATACGAATCTCCGAAGTATGGTTTCCATACAGAATAGTATTAAAAAATCCGGCCTGAAACGCAGTATGGGACGTATTGGACAATGCCAGCGCCAAACCCTGACAAGCAATGAGCCGCTGATAATTGGCAATGGTGCAATGGATAAAATCGTACTTACCCCCATTCAGATTCACCGTGTTGGAACCACTGTTTGTTAGTTGACTATTGATTATGGTCATATTGCAATGATTACTTTCAATGCAAGTATTTATCATATTATGAATAAGAGAATTGGTGATATTAATTTTAGATTTATCCAAAGAAGACGAATCGGCTTTTATTCCAGTATATGCGCCCCTAATTACCACATGATCAAACTCATTATCATAACTGGACGCATTGAAAAAAAGCCCCTCCCATTGTCCGGGATAAAAATCGTAAGGCAGACATGGCAGGACATCATCCAGCCTGTCTCCTCTGAATATTACCGGCGAAATCGTAGTTCCCACAGCCTTAAGGGTTCCACAGACAACCATCCTGGCTTTATCGTGAAAATAAAAAGTGACACCTTCCGACAGGCTTAATTTCACCTTGTCTGCAACCACCAGACTGTCATAAATCAGGAAAGGTTTGCCTGCATTCAGTGTCGTATCGGAAGAAATAATTTTGCCATGCCAAACAGTCACATCCTGACTGAAAGCCTGCAATACGATTTGTTTTTGCCTGCCTTCAGCCTGAAAAAGGACAGCATCACCAACAAGTACAGGCTTGACGTCACCTTGATGAGGAGCGGTCAACTCTACAAACAGATACAGGCTATCCCCCGCCGGTATATCCACATCGGTAAAGGCCACACCCGGAACCCCATCCACATTGATGCGATAGCCACTTTCTCCGCCTGACCTTAAAGAAATACCCGAAATCCGGATTTTACGGTTTCCTGTGTTGTAAATCTTTAACCATGCAGTCGTTGTAGCGATGCCTGAAAAAACCGTATCAAATGAAAGCGTATCCGCCGAAAAACGTAATGTCCCCATCGGATTTCCCGCATAGTCGTCTTCCTTCGAACACCCCTGAAAAAAGGATGTTGCTATCAAAAGAACGAAGAGAAAGACAGAAAAGTTGTTTTTCATGATGGGGCCGAAAAACAAAGCGAACGCCTCCCTGAAATGGGATACATCCGCTTTGTAATTTAAAGTCGCCTGAGCGTTTCTTTCAACAATATCCAGAAACTGGCTACAGCAGGTATGTGCAACCTTTCGTCCGGAGAATGGACACCCCTCATGGTCGGGCCAAAGGATACCATATCGAGAGCTGGATATTTCAGCAGGAACAAGCCACACTCCAACCCGGCATGGATGGCTTTTATTTTAGGTTCCTCACCAAAAACTTCTTTATAGGTATCGGAAACAACTTTCACCAAAGCAGAATCAGGGTTTGGATTCCAGCCGGGATAACCTTCGCCATGGGTTGCGGAAATACCCGCCAGGGAAAACAAGGCTTCCAGGCGGTGGCTCAGGTCATGTTTGGATGTCTCGACAGAACTTCTTTGAGAAGTGGTGATAACCCACTCCTTTTCAGTGCCAGGCTTTACCGAAGCCAGGTTCAGCGAAGTCTCAACCAGTCCGGGAAGCTTGTGAGACATGGCAATCACACCATTGAGACATGCATACATAGCAGATATAAAACGGTTGCTGTCCGATTTCAGCAAAACATCATCGGGCTTTTCGACGGAATCGAGCTCCAACTTTAACCCTGGTTCAATTTCTCCAAATTCGTCTTCCAGATCTGCCAGATAGCAATTCAGGCGGACGCGGATCTGCTCTTTCTGATCCCAGGGCACACCAATTGTACAGGAAGCTTCACGCGGAATGGCGTTGGAGAGATTTCCACCTTTGAACTCCACAAGACGCAAATCGGTCTCTGCATTTTCATGCCAGAGAAAACGTGCCAGCAAGTGGTTGGCATTGCCCCTTCCTTTTTCGATATCATCGCCGGAATGCCCTCCTGTAAGGCCCTTCAATACAATCCGGACATAAAAGTGATCGGCCGGCGCGGACTCTGTCTTATATACAAAGGAGAATTTGGAATTCATCCCCCCGGCACAACCGATAAAGAGTTCGCCTTCGTCTTCAGAATCCAGATTGATAAGACGGGTGCCTGTAATAAAACCGGCTTCCATGCCGAATGCACCATACAAACCTGTTTCCTCATCAACGGTAAAAAGACATTCTAGGGGTCCGTGCTGCAAATCATCCGAAGCCAGTACAGCCAACTGAGCCGCCATGCCTATGCCATTGTCAGCACCAAGCGTCGTACCTTTTGCTTTCAGCCATTCCCCATCTATATAGGTTTCTATGGGGTCTACATTAAAATCATGCTCCACATCGGCATTCTTTTCTGCCACCATATCCATGTGGGCCTGAAGCACGACGGCAGCCTTTCCTTCATAACCTTTCGTGGCCGGTTTGGTTATCAAGACATTACCAACAGCATCACGTTTGCCTTCAAGTCCATTCTCAGCGGCAAAAGCCAACAACCAATCCTGAATGGCCAGGGTTTTTCCGGAAGGTCTGGGTATACTACAGATTTTCAAAAAGAAGCTCCAAACAAGGGTTGGCTCCAAAGACAGAATATTTTGGTTCATAATCGTTGTATTTTTAGGATATTCATTAAAAACTCAATATAAAGAGCAATCGTATAAAATACCTATTAAAAATGGTTAAAATGGAGAAAACGAAACTCTTTTGTCAGACAAAAATAACCAAAATATAGCAACGGATATAGAGAAAAGAGTATATTTGCATATGAAAATATTGAAGGGAACAGATATGGATCCCTTTTCTTTTTATAAATAGAAAACAAAAATAAACCTACTCCGCCTTGTCCGGAATAATCAAAAAGAGATGAAACATACAAACACTATCGTAAACATTATCTTGGCTGTCAGTATCGTAGTTTTATACATTCTGCATTTTTGTGGTAAGGACAGTTGCCCATCAGGTAATGTTAAATCCTCCAAGGCGGCTGCCGTTTCGGACCAAATGCCAATTGCTTACATCAATATAGACTCTCTGTTATTGAACTATACCTATTCCAAGGATTTGAACGAAGTGCTGATCCGGAAACGCGAAAATGCCCAGGCAACCCTGACACAAAAAGCCCGGCAGCTTGATGGTGAAATGCGCGAATTCCAACGCAAGCACGAAAACAACGCTTTCCTTTCAGAACAAAGTTTCAAGAGTCAGCAAGCCGCATTGGTTAAAAAGCAACAAGACCTGCAGGCTTTGGAGGAAAACCTGACCCAGCAACTGGTGAAGGAACAACAGAAAATGAACGAACAGCTCAGGGATTCCATCTATAAATTCCTCCGTACCTACAACAAGGACAAGAAATATCAGATGATCATCAGCAATACCATGAACGACAATATTATGCTTGCAGAGCCGATCTACAACATTACCGAAGATGTTGTGAAAGCCCTGAACAGTACTTATAAGAAGTCTGACGATTAATCTTCCGGATTGAAAAAATAGGAAAGGCAGAACTGTTGTTTCTGCCTTTTTTTGTATATATTTGATAAAGAAACGTCAGTATTTACGCCATTATGGCATAACACCGATTTTGGCATGACTATTGACTTAAAGCCTCTATAATACAAATCCACATGGACATTCAAATAAAAAAACGCCTTTCAAATGACATCGAGGAAATAGATTCTGAATTTATTCCGATGATTTCCGAGAACGACGAGGATCAACTCTTACAACAAACCGATCTTCCGGACACATTGCCCATTTTGCCCTTGCGGAACATGGTCCTGTTTCCCGGTGTGGTCATGCCGGTTACCATCGGGCGCAGCAAATCTCTGCGACTGGTTCGCGACACCTATCAGAAAGAATCCCTGCTCGCAGTATTCACACAAATAGATTCCAATATCGACGACCCCGCAGCAAAAGACCTGCATCCCATTGGCCTGGTTGCCCGAATCGTCAGAATACTCGAAATGCCGGACAATACGACCACAGTTATCATCCAAGGCATGAAGCGTTGTGCACTAGATGAGCTTGTCACAACCGAACCTTTTCTGAAAGGGCGCGTCAGGATTCTGGATGAAACACCTTATGTCAAGGATGACAGGGAATTCGAAGCCTTGATTCAGGCCATCAAGGAACTATCCATCAAGATTATCAAGAATTCAGGCAATATGCCTCAAGAAGCAACGTTTGCCATCCGCAATATTGAACAGCCTTTTGCATTGGTCAACTTCATCTGTTCCAACTTTGCATTCAAGCTGAATGATAAGTTAAACCTGCTGAAGATGGATGATTTCAAGGATCGCTGCTACAAGCTGCTGGAAATCATGACCCGTGAGTCACAGTTGCTGGAACTGAAAGTTTCCATCCAGTCCAAAGCCCGCGAAGACATCAACCAACAACAACGTGAATATTTCTTGCAGCAGCAGATCAAAACCATTCAAGATGAACTTGGAGGAAGCACCCAAGAACACGATATACTGGAGATGCGTGAAAAAGCATCCAAGAAAAAATGGTCGGAAGCTGTTGGAGAAACCTTTGAAAAGGAACTATCCAAACTGGAACGTACAAGCCCACATTCACCGGACTATTCCACTCAAGTCAACTACCTGAACTATTTGCTGGATTTGCCCTGGAACGAATATTCCAAAGACAACTTCAACCTAAAAAAGGCGAAAAAGATACTTGACCGCGACCATTACGGGCTGGAGAAAGTCAAGGAACGCATATTGGAACATCTGGCCGTTCTGAAGCTAAAAGGCGACATGAAATCGCCCATCATTTGTCTCTATGGCCCTCCCGGAGTTGGCAAGACCTCACTGGGAAAATCCGTTGCAGAAGCCTTGAGCCGCAAATATGTGCGCATTTCGCTCGGTGGTCTGCACGATGAGGCAGAAATCAGGGGACACCGCCGTACCTATATCGGTGCCATGCCTGGGCGAATCATCCAAAGCATCATCAAAGCCGGAACGTCAAACCCCGTCTTTATTTTAGATGAAGTGGACAAAATAGGCAACGACTTCAGGGGAGACCCTGCTTCTGCTTTGCTCGAAGTGCTTGACCCTGAACAAAACGGTTCTTTTCACGATAACTTCATTGATGTGGACTTCGATCTGTCAAAGGTTCTCTTCATCGCTACCGCAAACAATCTAGGAGCGGTTTCCGCTCCTTTGCGCGACCGTATGGAAATTATTGACATCTCCGGGTATCTGGCCGAAGAAAAGGTTGAAATAGCCCACAGGCACCTTGTTCCCAAGGAAATGGACAACCATGGCATACCGGCCGGGAAATTGCAAATCAATAAACCAGCCATCAAGGATATCATCGAATTCTATACACGTGAATCGGGTGTTCGTGAACTGGACAAAAAGATTGCCAAAATCATGCGCAAAGTTGCCAGCAAAGTTGCAGAAGACGACAGTTTTACCGAGACCATTTCTCCGGAAAAACTGAAAGACTATCTGGGCATGGTGGAATTCACCAGAGACCGCTACCAAGGGAATGATTACGCCGGCGTTGTGACAGGACTTGCCTGGACTGCCGTAGGAGGAGAAATCCTGTTTATTGAATCCAGCCTTAGCAAAGGTAAAGCCGGAAAGCTGACACTAACGGGAAATCTGGGAGATGTCATGAAAGAGTCTGCTGTCATCGCACTTGAATATATCAAAGCGCATGCCTCGCAACTGAACATTGACGAATCCGTGTTTGAAAACTGGAATGTTCACGTTCACGTTCCCGAAGGGGCCATTCCAAAAGATGGTCCATCTGCGGGTATCACCATGGTTACTTCCCTAACCTCCTCCTTCACTCAACGCAAGGTTCGCAAAAACCTGGCCATGACCGGAGAAATAACACTTCGGGGCAGGGTTATGCCTGTCGGAGGCATCAAGGAAAAAATTCTGGCTGCTAAGCGTGCAGGTATCAAGGAAATCATTCTCTGTGACGAAAACCGGAAGGATATCGAGGACATCAAGGAGACTTACCTCAAAGGTCTGACCTTTCACTTTGTCAAGGATATCAAGGAAGTTTTGGAAATAGCCCTGCTGGATGAGAAAGTAGAAAATCCGGTCAACCTCATCATTGAGGAAAGTCCTAAAGAAGAAAAATAAACTTCTCCCATCCATAAAACAAGGAGCTGTCTCAATTTTTTTTAAGCCTCTGTGAGATTTGAATAATTGAGTTTGATCTCTAAATAGTGTGTCGTCCTGAAAAACCAGTAACGGTTTTTCAGGACGACACAGTTTCAATTGGGAAATAGCTTGTAACATACTTGAATACACGGAAACAGGCAGACAGTCACACCCAACCGGATAGATCAGTCTTCTTCGTTTAACAGATGAACTTTGCTGAGTCCCCAGAAAATCAAAGACAGGCAAACACCCGCAATAGCAGCAAATGCCATACCCTTCAACTGGACGGTTCCAATACTGATGCTGGCACCACTGACACCAACAACAAATGTGATGGCACCCAGCACCATGCTTTTATTCTTGCTGAAATCCACTTTCTGTTCAACAAATATACGTAAACCCTGCACAGCAATGATGCCATAAAGAAGCATGGTAATACCACCCATTACAGGACCAGGAATAGCCTGAATGGCAGCAGCAATCTTACCCATGCAGGAAAACAGAATGGCAAGAATAGCAGCTCCACGGATAATCCATACGGAATACACACGTGTGATGGCCATTACACCGATGTTTTCGCCATAAGTGGTATTGGGAGGAGAGCCAACCATACCGGAGACCACGTTGCTCAAACCATCACCAAGCAATGATCGATGCAAACCGGGATCTTTCATCAGGTCTTCGCCGGTAACCTTACCTGTAACGATCAAATGACTGATATGTTCCGCAAGTACCACAATGCAGGCGGGAGCTATGATCAATATGGCATTGGTGTCGTAAACAGGAGCCGTAAACTGAGGCAATGCAAACCATGAAGCATTGGCGATGAGCGAAGTATCGACCATTCCCATGCAGAATGCCAATATGTAACCGGCCACAACTGCAATAAGGATAGGAATCACCTGCAAAAAGCCTCTGAACATGACAGATCCGAAAATTCCAATAACCAAGGTAAACATGGAAACAATGATCGTGTTGTTATCGGCAACATAAGGCTGAACCACCTGACCCACAGCTGTCGATGCTGGTGCAAGACCAGCCTGAACTGCTGCAGTCGGTGCAAGTTCCAGACCGATAATAGCAACCACAGCACCCATTACGGCCGGAGGCATTACAATATCAATCCATTTGATTCCCCATTTTTTGACAATAAAGGAAATCAAGATAAAAAACAGTCCGAAGAAAATAAATCCGGACTGAGCATGACTAAAGCCACCGTAGCTGGTGGAAATCAAAATAACTGGTGCAATGAATGCAAAACTGGAACCCAGATAGGCCGGAATACCGCCTTTGGTCACCCAGGAATAAAGCAATGTGCCTATGCCGTTCATCAACAGAGCGATGGCCGGATTGACCCCCAACAAAATCGGAACCAGAATGGTGGCTCCAAACATCGCGGTGAGGTGCTGCAGACTAAGAGGCAGGCTCTCTAAAAGTGGCAATCGTTCACGAATGCCAATGGTACGTCTTGTCATTTACAAATCTCCTTTTAATTTTTAATTTGTTCGTAATAGTAGTTTATTTAGATTTAAAGGTCTCTTTTCTATTTCTGGCGTACCCGCATACGAAAACCGTTTTTATACCTCATTATCAGAATGTATAAAAACGGTACTGGACGCAAATATAATTTTTTTCCTGAATATGAATTGATTTTCGTTGCACATTCTCAAAAAAATATTCTGCATTCGAAAAAGTTCATCCATCTGCTTATTTCGGCGCCTTAAAATATAACCAGATACCCACCAGGGCAAAGAGAACATTCGGTGCCCAGACTGCCATTTCAGGCGGAACGACACCACCTTGCGCAAAACTTCCGGAAACCGTATCAAGAAGAATATAAGTAAAACTTAGGGCCAACCCCAGTCCCAGATGAAGTCCCATGCCACCCCTTACCTTACGCGAAGCCAGAGACACACCAATCAGCGTCAGAATAAAGGCTGAGAACGGAAAAGAGTAACGCCTTGCATACTCGACATTGTATTCCTTGATGTTTGCCACACCTCTTTTCGCCTGCCTGTCGAGGTAGGATTTCAGTTCTGGTGTGGTCAGTTGTTCGCTCCATCCCTTGACAATAAAAAATTCAGCTGGGTCTACATCAATGACCGTATCAATGGAAGCACCCTGCTTGATTTTTTCATAATCACCGTCAAAATCGCGGATCAGATAATCACTCAATGTCCAGTGACGCGCAGAATCTTGCTGAATCCTACTGGCCGTAAGCCTTGAAACCAACTTCATGTCATCGTATTTTTCCATGAAGAAATTATTACCGGACTGACTGCTGCCATCGTAGCGCTCAATATACATGATGACACCTGGTTTAATTTCCATCTGTACATTGCGTACATAGTCCGTAGACTGTTTTTTGATATATTGATTTTCAAACGCCAGGCGGGTTTTGTTCGCCTTGGGTATCCAAAAAGAATTAAGGCCAAAAGTCAGCAAAGCCAAGGCTAATGCCGAAATCATGTATGGCCTCATAAACCTTTTGAAGCTTACTCCACTGGACAGGATCGCTATAATCTCGGTGTTCGAGGCCAGTTTGGATGTAAAGAATATGACAGAGATAAAAATAAAAAGAGGGCTGAACCTTACACCAAAATAAGGGATAAAATTCAGGTAGTAATCAACGATGATTGACTTAGTCGGGGCATCATTCTGAACGAATTTATCCAGTTTTTCATTGAAGTCAAAGACCACAATAATGGACATGATCAAAATCATGCAAAAGAAAAACGTTCCCAGGAATTTCTTGATGATATAGATATCCAGCTTCTTGAAAGAATTCTTCGGTCGAAAACAGAAAAACGCTTCTTTCAATGCCTTCATCTTGTTCCATATGGATTTAAACAGCTTCACCTTCTCTTTTTCTTTATTATATTCTGGCACTCACTTGCCTTAGCACCTGTGGTTTCCATACGGAAAAATCACCGGCCATAATATGACGTCTGGCCTCTCCTACCAGCCACAGATAAAAGGACAGGTTGTGAATAGAGGCAATCTGAAGTCCCAGCAATTCATTGGATTTGAACAAATGATGCAGATAAGCTTTGGTGTACAAAAAATCGATTGATGCGGCACCTTGAGCATCAATGGGAGAAAAGTCGTCTTCCCATTTCTTGTTGCGCATGTTCATGATGCCGTTTCTGGTAAAAAGCATACCGTTGCGGCCGTTTCTGGTAGGCATCACACAGTCAAACATATCCACCCCACGTTCTATGCCTTCCAGCAAGTTGGCAGGAGTGCCCACCCCCATCAGGTAACGGGGTTTGTCTTTGGGAAGGATTTCATTGACAACCTCAATCATCTCATACATTTTTTCGGTGGGTTCACCCACGGCAAGCCCACCAATAGCATTTCCTTCCCTGTTCTTGGATGCAATAAATTCGGCGGAACGTTTACGGAGTTCCGGATAAACACAACCTTGCACGATGGGGAAAAGAGTCTGTGAATAGCCGTAGTTAGGTTCTGTGTGGTCAAACCGGTCAATGCAACGGTCCAGCCAACGATGGGTCAATTCCATGGATTTTTTGGCATAGTCAAACTCTGCCGTACCGGGAGTACACTCATCAAAAGCCATGATAATGTCGGCTCCTATGGTACGCTCCGTATCCATAACACTTTCCGGGGTAAACAAATGTTTCGAACCATCGATGTGGGATTGAAAGGTCACTCCCTCTTCTTTCATCTTGCGGCGGTGTGCCAGCGAAAAAACCTGAAATCCACCACTGTCTGTCAGGATCGGACGGTTCCAGGACATAAAAGAATGCAGTCCGCCTGCCTTTTCCAGCAAATCAAGCCCGGGTCTGAGGTAAAGATGGTAGGTATTTCCTAAAATAATCTGAGCCTTCACCTGTTCCACCAGTTCTGTCTGATGAACAGCCTTTACGGAACCGATCGTACCCACCGGCATGAATATCGGGGTCTCTATCTGACCATGATCTGTTGTAATCAGGCCTGCCCGTGCATTGCTTTTGGAATCTTCAGCTAAAAGCTCAAACGTCATGGATCTTCAAATTTGGCTGCAAAGATAATTTATTAAAGCCAAAAAACGCTACCTTTGTGCCCGCTAAATATAAAATGAAAGCCATTTTGAAGCCTGCTCATACACGACAGGCCGGATCCGTGGACTTAGTCCATAGCTTTTAAAACATAATAATTCTGATTATTTCGCCAAAATGAACATATCGGACATCATCCTCCTATCCATCGGTTTGGCCATGGACTGTTTTGCAGTGTCGATAGCCTGCGGGATGGCCATGAAAAGGATCACCATCTGGCCAACTTTCCGAATCGCTTTTCTCTTTGGCTTTTTCCAGGCATTTATGCCTCTAATAGGCTGGCTGGTTGGCAGTAGTTTCAGAAACTACATAGAAAGTTTCGACCACTGGTTTTCTTTCATCATACTTGTCCTATTGGGCGGAAGGATGATCTACGAAAATTTCCACGAACAGACTCCGGATGAAAAAATGCTCAACCCCTACAAATGGATTGTGGTTCTCACCATGGCTGTAGCGACAAGCATAGATGCCCTGGCTGTGGGCTTTACCTTTGCTTTTTTAAGAATAGACCTCTGGTTCTCCGTATTCATTATCGGCATAACCTCTTTCTTATTCTCGCTGGTTGGAATCTTTTTGGGTCATCGCTATTGTTGCCGCATCAAGATTCCCGCCGAATTGCTTGGAGGCATCGTCCTGATAGGTATCGGAACCAAAATTTTAATTGAACATTTGTTTTTTTAAGAGCAGTACGACCTATTTGTTTTTTTTCTATCTTTGAAACAGAAGATTCAACATAGATTCCTCCTGAAACAGCGAAATCTTCTGCTTTCGATAAAAATATCTCTAAAACCAAATAATTATGGAAAAAAGCATCAAAGGAACACAGACAGAGAAGAATCTGCTCATCACTTTTGCAGGTGAATCCCAGGCTCGTATGCGTTACACCTATTTTGCCAGTGTAGCTAAAAAAGAAGGATACGAACAGATAGCCGCCATTTTTGAAGAAACAGCCAACCAAGAAAAAGAACATGCAAAACGAATGTTCAAATATCTGGAAGGAGGCATGGTCGAAATCACAGGAACCTACCCCGCCGGTATCATAGGCACTACCGTGGAAAACCTCAAGGCTGCCGCAGCCGGTGAACACGAAGAATGGGCCTTTGATTATCCAAAGTTCGCAGATATAGCAGAATCGGAAGGCTTCAAGGAAATTGCAGTCATGTACCGTATGATTTCAAAAGCGGAACAAGGCCACGAAAAACGCTACCTCAAATTTTTGGAAAACATTGAAAAAGGTGAAGTTTACGACCGCATCGGCCCGAACAAATGGCAATGCCGGAACTGTGGATTCATCTACGAAGGCAAGTCCGCCCCCAAAACCTGCCCTGCTTGTCTGCATCCGCAGTCCTATTTCGAACTCGAAAAAGAAAATTATTGACCTGACCGATCGTCCTTAACATAAAACGGGCCGCCCAATATCCTTTGAGCGGCCCGTTTACTTATATCCATTGACGATCAATATTCCTGATCATCCTCTATTCTGGTGAATTTCAGATCACAAATCCTTATTTTCTTAATATTCTGTTCATCCGATTCCGGAACCCTCTCCTTAACATTCTTGATAATTTCAGATTTGGCAAGCAAAGGAACTTCCTCCACACTAACGTTGGTAGAGTCCAAACCAAGGTATTTCACGTCAGTCAAGCCAATTTTTCGAATGATAAAAAAGAGGTTCATCACAAATTTTTGTGCATTCTCAAATTCGTAATCCTTGTTAGGAACACGTTCAATCACGATGTAGCGGAAATCGCTCAAAACATTGTGATTGCGCAAAGAGGGATAATTGCTGACCAAATCGATCTCTTTACTTTCCATAAGCTCATGCACAATATTCTGAAAATAGAGATTCACATTGGCAGGAACCTTAAAACCCAGCCTCAGATCCACCCGTATCAGTACGCCGGGTATCAGCTGACGCACCTCGTACTCCGTAGTATGGGGGTCATCCACAATATCGACATGCAGCAACCAGTAGACATCCGCTCTTTTGGGTTGTTTGCGCATAATGGAAAAAAGAATCTTCTGTTCTATTTGCATGCTATAATTGGCATGGGTGATGTATACCAGGTTGGATGCATATTTAGGCACAGTTTTGTCCTTGGAAAGGTCGTCGATGACAGGCAAATATTTCTTGATGTTAACGAAAGTAATGAAACTGTTCTTGATGCGTCTTCCTCTCTGCCAGGAATACATGACCAAAGCAAAAACACCGGCAAGTAAGATTGATATCCAACCGCCATGTGTGAATTTGGTCATATTGGCAGCCAGGAAAGACAGTTCTATTGTAAAAAAGACAAGGCCAATAAGCAGTTGAAAAACAAACGGAATCTTGCCGCGCAGATAAAACATCAGAAGAACCGAAGTCATGAGCATGGCTATGGTAATAGCCAGACCATAGGCTGCTTCCATTCCGGACGATTCCTTGAAATACAGGACAACAAAGCAACAGCCTGCCCAAAGCACCGTATTGATGAGTGGAATATACATTTGCCCCTTTACATCCGTCGGATAATGAATCCGCACCTTTGGAAAAAAATTCAGGGATATGGCTTCACTGATAATGGTATAGGAACCACTGATCAGGGCCTGACTGGCAATGATAGCAGCTGCTGTGGCCACAACAATACCCACCACCAGAAACCAATCCGGCATAATGGCATAAAACGGATTGACATTGGGTGTGACCTGACTGGGATGCGTTATAATCCATGCCCCTTGTCCGAAATAGTTGAGCAACAAGGTTGACTTGACAAAAATCCAGGATGTACGGATGTTATGGATACCACAATGCCCCAAATCCGAGTACAAGGCTTCAGCACCAGTGGTACAAAGGAAAACCGCACCCAACAAAACAAAACCGTTGGGATATTCAGCCAACAGCTTGATAGCATACCAAGGGTTGATGGCCAACAAGACCCGTGGACAATAAACGATCTGTGAAAGGCCAAGTACTCCCAACATTGAGAACCAGAAAAACATGATAGGGCCAAACGATTTACCAAGAAAGGATGCTCCAAACTGCTGCACAAGAAATAAAATCGAAATGATGCCAATCACGATGGTCAAAACAGGAATATTGGGATTGAACAGCTTGAGCCCCTCTACGGCAGTGGTAACTGTAATAGCCGGTGTGATGATACCGTCTGCAAGCAAGGCGCATGCCCCAATGATAGCTACCAGATAAAGCCAGTTGTTTCTTTTTTTCAACAGGGCAAACAGAGAGAGAATGCCACCTTCACCTTTGTTGTCGGCGCGAAGGGTAATGATGATATACTTAAAGGTCGTTTGCAGTGTAAGGGTCCAAAACACGCAAGATATGGCACCTAATACAAAAGCATCGTTGATGGTGGAAGCACCATTCAGGATAGCCCGGATAGTGTAAAGCGGGGATGTTCCCAAGTCTCCATAAACGATGCCCAAGGTTATAAGCAGGCCAGCCATGGAAACCCTGGAAGTCGTTCCGGCAGATGTAGAATGTTTCATTATTATTATTTACCTGAATTTAAATAAAAGGACATACCTCATATTGAAATTAAGAACTTTTAAACCTAATTTAAAAAATCGCACAAATATATGCGATAAACACCCACTTTCATGCGATAAAATTATTTTTTTTAAAAATAAATAAAAAACGTTCACCCGGCAAGAGCGCCTTTCTTATCTTTCATATCTGCGGCATTCGGTCACCTCTTTTCTTTTACACCTATTATTTTAATATAGAACCATTTAACACTAAAAAAGAACTATTTCATAAACCTTTGCCTCTCAAAAAAAATATTGTCAAAAAAGGTTTACCAAAAGCCCCGTAAGCACGACAACAAAACAATAAACACCTGAAAATTAGCATTTTTAATAAATTGTATTTATTTTTATCACCCTAAAATATATGCATGGTCCATCTCAAGCAAAGACATAGACATCGTATCATCAATTTCAAAATAGCCTATGCATTTCTCCTTTTTGTAGGATTTGCTGTCATCATCGACCAGGTTAGACTCAAGAAAGAACGGGAAAGCATCGTCGATTTACCAAAAATTGAGGCAAAAGGGGAATTGAGAGCCCTGACCTTATACAGTCCGACTTCCTACTTCATATACCGCGACAAGGAAATGGGATATGAATATGAAATCTGCGAACAGTTGGCAAACGCCCTTGGACTAAAACTAAAAATGGTGATCGCCCCCAATCAGAAGGCCATGATTGAGATGCTGGAACGGGGAGAAGGCGACCTGATAGCCTACAATATTCCCATAACGCTCCAGAACAAGGAAAAATACTCGTTTTGCGGCCGCGAATACCTGACACACCAAGTGCTCGTTCAACAACAGAAAGAACCCTCAGAGATGCTGACCGAGGTCACAGACCTTATCGGCAAAAAGGTAACGGTCAAAAGCAATACCAAATACGAATCCAGACTGCAGCATCTAAACAACGAAATTGGTGGAGGTATCCGGATTCAGGTCCTCAACGTGGATAGTCTTTCGGAAGAAGATCTTATTGAAATGGTCGCCAAAGGGCAGATCGACTATACCATAGCCGACAACAACATTGCCCAGTTTAACAAAACGTACTTTTCCAACATCAACACCTCATTGATGCTTAGCTTCAACCAACATTCTTCCTGGGTTGCCAGAAAAACATCCCCATTACTTGCTGAAGCTGTAAACAAATGGTTCAGAGACAACGTTGAAAGCTCAGCATACAAGTCTACCAGCAAAAGATATTTCGAACTGCTCAAGGGCCCCTCTCCCTATCGAACTTCAGGCCTGAGCATCCAAAAAAACGGCCACATATCCCCTTTTGACAATCTGTTCAGAAAATACGCGGAAAAAATCGGCTGGGACTGGCGTCTATTGGCTTCCATCGCCTATCAGGAATCGGAATTCACGCCATCGGCTACCAACAGCTGGACGGGAGCAAGCGGACTAATGCAGATCATGCCCAAAACGGCCAAGACATTGGGAATAAACACAAGCAAATTACTAGATCCTGAAACAAGCATCCGCGGTGCTACCAAACTCCTGAAAAGATATGAACAGGGACTATACAGCGTCAAAAACAAGGAACAAAGGCAAAAGATGACCGTCGCATCGTACAATTGTGGGTTCGGACATATTCTGGATGCCAGAGCTCTGGCACGTAAGCACAAAAAAGATCCCAACAGCTGGGACAACAACGTAGGAAGATTCATTTATCTGAAGAGTCGTCCGGAATATTATCAGGATCCTGTCTGCAGGCAAGGATATCTGCGTGGATCCGAAACTTCCTCTTTCGTGACGGAAGTCTGGACGCGATTCAAGTACTATAGCAATAAAATACCGCTCTAAAATCAGTAAAGTACTGCTAAACAAACATAAATATTTTATCTTTTAGTTCAACTTCCACTGTATCCGACTTTACAACCCATTGTGGACTGAAAAGATCAGTTTCTTCACCTTGTAAAAAAGGAAAACAAATTCAGTCATTATCAAATGAGTGAATTCTGTAATTAATATCCAAAGTTGTGTAATGTTTTAACTGACAGATGGATCACCTTTGTGACGTAATCATATCTCAAGGGATTCAAGAGGCTGGCTATTTGAAAGATTCCAAACCAAGCATGGATTTTTGCATGGTTGAAAAGACACACCCCAAGAGTATGCAATATTTCATAAACATGAACAGTTATTTTCATTAACAAAAAAAAAATGAATACAGGCAAACTAGTATTGGGTATTGTGGCTGGAGCAGCTGCAGGTGCGTTGTTAGGCGTTTTATTCGCTCCTGAAAAAGGAACCATGACAAGAAAAAGAATTCGTTGTAAAGAAGAAGACCTAAGAAGTGACTTAAAAGACAAAATCGATGAATTCGTAGACAGCATCATAAATAAATTCAATCAGGTCAAAAAAGACATGACTGAATTCTCAGAAAAAGAGATGGACAAAGAAAACATGACTGAGAAGGACTTGAATACTGTCAAAAAATAAATGATGGATATGTCTCAAGAGTACTTAAAGGTGATCTTTATGTACTCTTGAAAATATTAGGAAAGATCGGATACTCATCTTATTAAAATCTCAACTTATGGACGACAACATGCAACTATTTGAATTGTTATGGAAAAAAACAGTTGAATATGGAAAAACAAGCATAGAACTGACCAAACTAAGAATGTTAGACAATGTCTTGAATGTCATTTCCTCACTTATACCTCCTGTCTTAGTTTTCTTTTTTGCCGGGGCAACATTATTGTTCTTAAGCCTTGGCTTGGCTCTTTGGCTGGATGAAGTGTTAGAAAATGCCTATTATGGATATATTATCGTAGCCACCTTCTTTGGTCTGACTGCAATGATCGTACATCTTTATTTGCACAAACGAATCAAACGAATCATTTCCGATTACATCATCAAACAGGTTTTTAAATAAGAGAACAATGTTACACATTACATCTGTAATAGGTCTAAAAGAAGCTATCGAGCAAATTGAGAATGAAAAGAAGTTTGAAGGTTTGCAAGTGAAAAAAGGTCTTATGTATGCCTGCAAGAACCTTATGCCCTTTCATTCAATGGAGCATCAATTTAACAAAACGGTCTCTCCAATAAATATTCTTGAGAATATCATTGGTACAGCTTTCGGTTTGTTTTCAATTTTTCTTCAAAAAAGGTTGGTTAACAAGAAATCAGGTTATTGGTTCAGCTTTCTTACCGGCTCAGTTATGCAATTCATCGTGCTGAACTTGATTGCTCAACGATCAGACAAGATAAAAACACTCGGTCGATATCTCATTCATTCCCTTCTATGTAAAATAGCCCGATCCCCAATATAGTAATGGCCTACCAAGACTTGAAAATACCATTTTATGTAAAAACAACCATCTGTTTTGTTGGTGTTTTTGCCTTATTTACAATATTGTACATCACAAGATTCATTATTGTACCACTTGTCTTTGCCATTGTTATAGCCATTGTGCTTAGCCCGATCGTCGATTTTTTTGTTAAGAAAAAAATCAACCGAAACCTATCCATCATCTTTGTTATAGTTCTCGCCTTCTTTGTAATCATCGGATTGGGGATATTGTTCATTTACCAAATCAGCCAATTGAGTGATTCGTGGCCAGCATTGGTTGATAAATTCACAGAAATGATTAACCGGTCTATCAACTACATAACCGATTCTCTCGAAATAAACTCCAAACATGTTCATGAATGGATTGCAAATATCAAAAAAGAACTCATCGATAAAAGTGGCCCTGCATTAGGTCAAACAATAGTCACGCTTGGTAACGGAATTGCAGCACTCTTCCTGATACCTGTCTATGTATTTTTGATCATTTTTTACCAATCCATCATCCTGGAGTTCATACGCAGGATTTCCGGCAAAGAAAACCAGGAACAGGTTGCACATGTCGTCTCACAGACCAAAAATGTTGTTCAGCAGTATCTTATCGGGATATTGATTGAAACAGCCATTGTCGCATTCCTTGACGTATGTGCCCTATGGATTCTGGGAATTGAATACGCAATTATTATTGGGGTAATTGGTGCCTTACTCAACCTCATTCCATACATAGGAGGTATTGTGGCAGTCGCTTTACCTATGGCAGTCGCTTTGGCCACAAAATCGACCCCAATGTATGCATTATACGTCTTGGCTGCCTATTATCTGATTCAATTCATTGACAACAATTACATCGTTCCCAAAATCGTCGCTTCGAAAGTTAAGATCAATGCGCTTTTTTCAATCATTGTAGTACTTGCCGGTAATGCTTTATGGGGCATTCCAGGCATGTTTCTTTCCATACCGATCATCGCCATTGTCAAACTGATCTTCGACAATATTGAGCCCATGAAACCCTGGGGCTTTCTACTGGGTGACACCATGCCGACCTCAACAATAAAGCCTATTTTAAGAAGAAAAAAAGTCATGGACAAACAATAGTATTCAAGACTTTATCGGTTCAAACAAAAAGATAAAATATTGAAAAAATTGGGAGCCTGAAGCCATCAAAATGAAATACTATGAATAAAGCCATTTTGATTCTTAAAAAGTCACTGAAAATAACATTGTGGCTAATGATAGGCTGTATATTATTGCTTCTCGTGATCACCGGGTTACTTCAAATTCCAGCAATTCAACTCAGAGTGGCTCATTTTGCGACCGTTTATGTCAGTAACAAGACACACACAAAGATTGAGCTAAAGAAAATATATATGCATTTCCCAAAATCAATTGTCATAGAAGGTCTTTATCTGGAAGATCCTCAAAAAGATACATTGATATTTATTGGAAAGGCAAATATCAACATTGCATTCACAAGTCTGTTAAAAAACAATTTTAAAATAAAAACCATATCATTATCCAATGCTGTCATAAAAATAAGGCGTCAATTGAATGATCCTCGCTTTAACTACAATTTTCTGCTGACAGCCTTTAGCGATACGACTACGCAAAGTGGAGCAAAAAAGTCATGGACTCTGAATATTGACAAGGCAAGAATGAAAAACATTAGGCTGAATTATAACGATCTTTATACCGGGGTGAGCGCAACAGCAAATCTGAGACAGCTTCAAATTAAAAAAACTCACATAAGTCCGGGAAAGCATTTGGTCCGCTTAAATCTGGTCACTATATCAAGAAGTGACATTTCTTACTTTATGAAAAATGACAAAAAAAATCCAGCCAACAAAAAAGTCTTTAATCCCTCAAACTTCAATCTTGAACAAATTACTCTAAAAGCAAGCAATTTAATTTTCACTCCCGAGCTCATTAAATTTTCCATAAACAAATTTTCCACAATAGATCAAAACAAATTCAACATTTCAAAATTTGAAATGAACTTCAGCATGAGTCCACATTCCTTTGCAGTAAAAGACATGAAAGTTAACACTTCAAGTTCATCAATAGAAGCTGACTTGCTGCTAAACTTTTTTTCACTGAAGAAAATCAGGCAGTCTGTAAGCATAACCGCCAACATCAAACAAGTTTGCATAGACAAGAGCGACCTTCATTACTTTATCCCCAAGCTTTCAGGTAATGTTTTTTTCAAGGAGATCAAGAAAAAAGTAACCGTTTCAGGTCAAATCTCAGGCTCCTTGAAACATCTGAAAGGAAAGAATGTGGAAATCCGCATAGGGACCTCAAGCATTAAAACAGATTTTGATATTGCAGGATTAAACGACATACAGACAGCGTCGTTTCATTTTCCAAATATGAGGATAAGTTCAGGACGAAAAGATCTTTCAATGTTTTTTGGCCATGAACTTCATAAAGACTTGGAACTTCCTGAAAGTCTCAAAATGCAAATAGTTTTTGACGGCGCAATAAAGGAATTCAAAACAATCATGAGCATGAACAGCAGTTTCGGATCAGCTCATCTGATTGCAACAATAGATGGAAAAGAAAATTTCAACGGCAAGATAAACCTCAATCATTTCGATTTTGGACGATTGCTAAAGAAAAGCCCGACAAGTGGCCCAATGTCCCTGAATTTGGAGGCAAACGGACATGGACTAAAAATGGAAACGATTCAGGCGGAAATCAGGGTCGAGGTGACAAAAATGAATTTAAATCAATACGAATATCACAACCTCAGATTGTTTGGAAAGATTGCAGATAAAGAACTTGAATGGAAAACAAACTTGGACGATGCCAATGCTGCATTCGAGTTTGACGGCTTGATGAACTTGAATCCAGGCAAACAGCACTGTCAATTTCGTTTAAACCTAAAAGGAGCCGACCTCCAGAAACTCCATTTTACAAAAGAAGATATCAGACTAAGGTTGACAGCAAATGGCAATCTGAAAATTAATACGACCGATAATGCCTATGGGAAAATTCAAATTGACCACCTCTTAATGACGCGTGGAAACAAGAACTATGAATTCGAATCACTCCTGGCGGCATCTTTTAACGAACCTGAAACAAACAAACCTGAAATCGACAATTCTTTGATCAATCTCAGATATGCCGGAAGCATATTCCCTGCTTCTCTGTTGGCAGAACTTACCTCGTTCATCAACAACTATTTTCCCATATCCAAACGAGAAAAACAGAAAAAGCCATCCAAGCCTCAGCATTTTGATTTTGACATCAGGCTGCAAAACCATCCAATGTTAACGGACATGATTTCGCCTCAGTTGAAAGAATTTGAGTCCGGCCCCATCCATGGAAGTTATGACAGTCAGAAAAGCGAGCTGAAATTAAGTGCGGCCATACATAAAATAGCTTATGGAACAAACGAAATGAGCGACTTTACCGTTGACGTAAGTTCAGATACGGCTGCCATAAATTACAGACTCTCGTGCAGGTCGCTCTTCAACACCCATATAAAACTCGATCACCTGTTGGTTAAAGGAAAGCTTGCAAATCAACGTATTTTTGCCGACATCTCTTCCATTGATGATAATCAAAAGAAAAAGCTGTTGATCCGATCATGGGTTGTGATGGACAAGACAAACTATAAAATCACGCTGGACCCAAAGGAATTCTATTTGATGGATGACCGTTGGGATCTGGCTGCCGATCACTATGTCAAGATTGGAAAACAAGGAATCCTAATACATCATTTTTACATCAAAAAGGCAGAATGCCAGATCAATGTAACCTCAGTGAACGACCGATTCAAGGACGACATCAGCATTGACATCAATAATTTCAGATTGGACGATATTTCCAGAATTGTTGAAAAAGACACAAGTTTCTTGAAAGGAAAAGTGGATGGAACGTTATTGCTAAAAAGAGTGAAAGACAAATACGGCATGATCGCAGATGCTCAAATAAGCAATCTCTTTGTGCATGAAGTTCCTATTGGCAATCTAGTCCTGAAAGCCAGGAACACACTCACCGAGAAATTTGACATTGCTTTGAACTTGTCGGGAGCAGGAAACGAACTTATTGCGAATGGTTTTTATATACCAAATTTAGGGCCCCATTCGTTAAGCTTGAAAATTCATGTATCATCGCTTTCCATGCAAACTGTCCAGGCCCTTTCTTTTGGAGAGTTGAAAGAGGCAACCGGAAATCTTTCAGGTAATTTTGCCGTTGAAGGCAGCAGCAAAGCTCCGGATTTTTCGGGAAATCTGACATTCAACGATGTACACCTTACTCCTACTTTCCTGAACAGCAGCCTGGAATTAAAACATGAAACCGTCTTTTTTAAAAACAATGGGATATATTTTAACTCCTTTACCTTTCTGGACAAGAAAAAACATCCTGCCACAATAGACGGAACCATTCTAATGACAAACTTCAAGAATCCGACATTTGCATTACATGCCAATTCTACAGATTTCACTTTGTTCAACTCAACAGCAGAAAATAACAAAAATTATTTTGGAAGAATGATTGTTGACAGCAAGATAGACATCACTGGACCAAAGTCACACCCGGTAATCAACGGCAGATTGAAGATGAAAAAAGGCTCCCACTTCACATTTGCGGTACCAGAGAAGAAGCAGACGGCAGACAAAGGAGAAGATGTCGTGGAGTTTAAGCATTCGGGCAATCCTATCCCCATTCTTGACATGAAATCCGAAAAAGAAACATCAAGACCTACTTTGAAAGGTCTTGAACTCTTTTCCATCATCGAGATTGACAAGCAAGCGACATTGAGCCTGTTGATCGACCCTGAATCCAGCGACTCTCTGGTTGTCAAAGGCGAAGCCGCACTGAGCCTGACTACAGACCGAAGTGGGAAAATGAGCCTGACCGGAACATATAACCTGGATGAAGGAAGTTATGGCCTTACCCTGAAATCCATCATCAAGAAAAAATTTGATATAGAATCGGGCAGCAACATCATTTGGAACGGCAATCCTCTGGATGGAGACATTGCAATCAACGCCATCTATTTGGTGCGAACCTCGCCCAGTGACCTGATTACGGATCAGATGGCCGACTTGAGCGAATCCGAAATGAACGCATACAAGCAACGTTATCCCTTTTTAGTCTATCTAAAGTTGCGAGGAAGCTTTCTAAATCCTGAAATCAGTTTTGAAATCAAATTGCCACCAAATGAGAAAGGTGTACTGAATGGTGCAATCGACAATAAATTAACCCTGCTCAACGACGATCCTTCTGCACTGAACAAGCAAGTTTTCGCTTTACTTGTCCTGGGACGTTTCATCCAGGAGAATCCATTACAGACCGAGAGTTACAGCGTCTCCTCCGCTACTCGTCTTACTATTGGAAAGTTCTTGTCGACACAATTGAACCGGTGGAGCTCAAACATCATACCAGGAGTTGATTTGAATTTTGATGTTGAATCCTACGATGAAATTCAATCGGGCCAAACACAAGGAAGGACACAAGTGGATATCGGCTTAAAGAAACGACTTCTGGATGATAGGTTGCAGGTACAGGTAGGCGGGATTTTCGAAGTTGAGGGCGACAAGGCAAGACAAAACTCAGCAAGTGAGATTGTAAGTGACATTACTCTGGAATACATGATAACAAAAGATGGCCGTTATCGCCTGAAAGGATACAGACACAATCAATATGAAGGCGATATTGATGGGCAACTTGTTGAGACCGGTGTTGGATTGCAATTCGTACGTGATTTCACCAAATGGAAATATTTGTTCAGGAATCCCAAACGTAATTCATCTAAAAAAAACAGCAATGGGACTGTCAAGAATCAATAGAAGCCACTTACTCCTTGTTTGCTTTTTATTGGCGGCATGTCAATCGGCCAAATACCTGCCCGAAGGTGAGAAACTCTATGTCGGAGCCACTGTGAAATTGGTCTCGTCCAAACACATCAAAAATGAACGACACATGAAAGCCATCCTAAAAAATGCCATACGCCCCCAACCCAACAAGTCGTTTTTGGGAATAAGACCAAAACTTTGGATGTTTTGGATGTCAAAGAATAATTCCGTGAAAATATTAAATAAATGGTTTAACAAAAACGGTGAAGTGCCTGTTCTAATGAGCAATACGAACAAGAAAAAGACGTCTGAAATCATTGATGCACAACTATTCAACCTCGGAATATTCAACAGTCAGACCAAATATCAGGTTGTTGAAAAAAAACATACGGCCAAAGTTACATACATCAGTAACATTCATACACCATACATCATAAAAGACCTAACCTACTCTATTTCAGATGACCGTATCAATCAGATACTTCTGGCTGATCATGAAAAAAAATACCTTAGACCCGGCGATACCTATCATCTACAACTTTTAAAGGATGAAACACAACGGATAGATGCCTTGTTAAAAAATAACGGCTATTTCTATTTCAGTCCTGGTTTATTGGTGTTCAAAGCTGACACAATAGAAGTAGACCATTCGGTGAGTTTCAGACTGGCATTAAAAGATAGCATTCCAGTCAATGCACTGACACCATATCGCATCAATAAGGTTTTGATCGACCAGGATTATTCTTTGAGTACGGACTCCACCAGTAAGCAAAAAGATACCGTTTCGTATCAACACAACTTGTTTCTGGTTACGAAATCCGAGAAGGCCATTAGGCCGAATGTTCTTTTAGAATCGGTTTACTTAAAAAAAGGAGAAATCTATTCAAGAGAAAATCATGAAATTACACTTAACCGATTAATGTCAATGGAGCATTTCAAGTTTGTGAGCGTGAAATTCGTGGACAGTGATACCATGGCTTCAGGTTTTCTGGACGTAAGAATATGGATGACTCCGATGACAAAACGGACTGTCAAGGCCGAAATCGATCTTGTCTCCAAGTCAAACAACTTCATGGGGCCCAAAATAGACATCGGTTATTTGAACAGAAACACCTTTCATGGAGCAGAAAGGCTGAGCTTGAATTTGGCCGGATCGTTTGAAGCTCAAGTCGGTAAACAAAACCAATTCTCTTATTCACTCATGCCTCAGGCTGAATTGTCCTTTCCCGAAATCAGGATTCCTTTTACGACAGTCAGGACTAACAGTCTGTATACGCCCCAAACCATAATCTTACTTTCCTATAAATATTTAAAAAGACTGAACTATTTTGATGGAAACAATTTTCAGCTGACCTATGGTTTTAAATGGAAACAAAAAAAGACGACAGAAGAGGAACTGAAACCTTTCATGGTCAGTTATGTCTCGTTTTCAAACAAATCGACGGCTTTCAACAACTTACTCGCAGGCAACCCATTCTTGAAAAAAAACTACGAAGAACAATTCATTGCAGGGAGCAGCTACGACTTTACCTACAATGAAGAGATGACAGCGGAAAGAAAAATGCAATATTTCTTTCATTTGACAATGGAGACATCAGGAAATGCCATTTCTTTGGCCGAAGCGATTGTTGGTAAGAAAAAATCCTCAAGCAAAACTTCCACTGTTTTTGGCTCAGTCTATTCCCAATATGCAAAAATCAGCGTGGAAAGTCGCGCCTATTACAATTTTTCAAGTAAAGACAAACTGGCCCTAAGGCTTTTTGCCGGTTTCGCCAAACCTTATGGCAACTCTTCAGCCATGCCCTACAGCAAACAATTTTTCAGTGGTGGACCCAACAGTATCAGAGCATTCCAGGTTAATTCAATAGGGCCAGGCACTTACCATCAGAATACCGACAACAAAGGGCTTTTTCAATTGGGTGGGGATGTCAAGTTGGAAACGAATGCAGAATATCGCTTTGACATTCTCAGATTTTTAAAGGGAGCTTTCTTTATCGATGGCGGGAACGTCTGGCTTCTCAAACCTAACACAGCCCTTTCAACCAAAGCTTTTTCCTTATCCGGTATTCTTGATGAGGTTGCTGTAGGAGCCGGTTTCGGCCTGAGACTGGACCTGAATTTCTTTATCTTACGATTTGACCTGGCTCTCCCTTTGAAAGAACCGTGGTTGGAAAAGAATCACCAATGGGTAATCAAGCAAATCAATTTTGCAGACCCCTCCTGGAGAAGCGACAATCTGGTTTTGAATGTGGCCATCGGATACCCTTTCTGACCCTCATTGCATCTCAAAAAAGAAGAAAATTCCAACAACCTACAGATTGGTCCATCCGGCCAAGCCTCTACTATAGGCCTTTACTCATCATTTCATTCAAGACAACTCTACACAATCCCTTCATTGAGGAAATGTGTGAATCCTGCAACTTATATAAAAATATCTGTAACACCGCCCATTTTTAAAACGGTTACTTTAAACATTTGAATTTCAACAAATAATTAATTAACATAACTAACATGAAAAAGATCTTACAATGCGCTTTAATGATGGTTTGCATAGTTGCCAACGCATCTGCTCAGGAACAGTCAGAAACAGGTAGGACATCCAATATGTGTCAATATATGCCTGTCACCCATTGGTCATTAAGCATCAAGGGAGGTGCCAATTATTTTCGCGTTGCTCCGTCGGCAACCAAACAGCTTGACCAAATAAACCCTGTTTATGGGGGAACGTTGGAATACTCCATCAATCCGCTCGTTGGTATCGGTCTTGAATACAGCCACAACGATTATAGTCATTCCTACTACAGGCAACCTTTAAATGGTGATTTGAACGGTTATGCGCATGATGCCACCCTGTATGGTTCCATCAATCTGGCCAACTTGTTGATACCCTATCGTCCGGGAAATTGGAGCAGGATGAACATCTATGGAAACGGTGGTGTAGGTGTTTCTTTCTATCATTACGACTTAGACCATGGCAACATTTCATCTGACAACCTGTCCACCGACCCCATCTCCGCTCTGGCTCATGTTGGAATCAATCTTGAATACAACCTCAACAGGTCTTTTGCCTGGGGCATTGAAGGACAATACCGGTATTATGACAGGTCAACAATGGGCGGACTGACTGCATCAAAAGGTTATTGTGATGCCTTGGTCGCCACAATGAGCCTAAGATTCAAATTTGGAGCAACAGGAAACAAAAAACATGCACGCAACATCAGCATCTGTGAATATTATCCCCAACCAGCTCCCATCATCCTTTCCAAAATTGTCAAGGACAATACCCAAAGTACACTGGACCGCCTCAATAAAGTGGAAGAAGATAATGCATCACTAAAAAGAGAAATGCAGAAGATGGCAAACGACGCAAAAAATTCACCTATTGAAAAGACGTTGCTGACACAAAACTCGACACTTCAACAAAAACTGTTGAAAATGGAAGATGACCTGAAAGATTTGGCGACGAAAAAAGAAGGTGTCGTCAATGCATCCTTTGAAACAATAGAATTCAGGACAGGTTCCAGCGAATTGACTCCGGCTTCTACAGAAATTCTAAACCAAATTTCAGGCATACTCAAAAACAATTCATTTTGGTCCGGAATCAAGGTCTATGGCCATACAGACAGTGTGGGTGCTTCAAGCTACAATCAGAAATTGTCTGAATCACGTGCTCTCTCCGTCAAAAATTATATAATGTCCAAAGGGATACCCACATCCAATATCATTGCAGTTGGTATGGGAGAAAACAAGCCGATAGCCACCAACAATACACCAGAAGGTCGCCAAAACAATCGTCGGGTCGAATTTGAGATAACAAAATAAAAATGAATGTATTATCAAAAATGAAAAAAGTTGCCATCATTGTCGCTCATCCGGATGACGAAACTTTATGGGCAGGCGGAACCATACTGGACCATCCCTCCTGGAATTGCTTTATCGTTTGCCTTTGCCGGGGAAGCGATAAAGAACGTGCACCAAAGTTCTATGAAGCATTAAAAGCTCTTAAGGCTGGAGGTATCATGGGCGACCTTGATGATGGACCAGAACAGGACCCCTTGGACGAAGATGAATTGGAAAAGGTCGTCATTAAATTACTTCCATCCACGCCTTTTGATTTGGTCATCACCCATAATTCAACAGGAGAATACACCAAACATATCCGACACGTAGAAACAAACAAAGCAGTAATTGCACTTTGGTTAAGCGGTAAAATAGTTTGTAAGGAACTTTGGACATTTGCATATGAAGATGGAAACAAGGCCTATTTTCCCAAAGCAATAAAAAATGCCGATGTCTACAAGAACCTATCAGACAAGATCTGGAAACAAAAATACAAGATCATTACTGAAACATATGATTTTGAGGGAAACACTTGGGAAGCCAAGACGACGCCTTTGTCTGAAGCTTTCTGGAAATGGAAAGATGCTCATAAAGCAAAAAATGATATCCATCAATTCGAAAATAGTCTAAAAATGAATAGGCTGATAATCATCAAGAAACTGATTCAGAAGTGGTAAACAAATCATCATGTTGCTCCTTCAATCAAAAACCATAAAAATACATGATTATGAAAGTACTTGTCCTATATGATTATCCACCATCCCCAGGAGGGCTTGCAACACAAGGAGACCTTCTGTATAAAGGTCTTCTAGAAATCGGCATAGAAGCTCATGCCGTTCATCTTGATTCCGCTCAGGAAAAAGAATGGTATTATCGCTGGTTCAAACCTGATGTCGTGGTAGGCATAGGCTATTGGGGACATGTCCCACAATTGGTGTTGGATCCGCAAAGCCATGACATGCAACCTGTACCATGGTTGGTTTCAGACGGATATATCGCCAATTATCAGGATGTCTTAAATTCACTTCCATTGATATTGGTCACTTCCAATTGGGTAAAAGAAATGTATGTCCGAGATGGAATCAATGGTGACAAGATTGAGGTGTTACCTGTAGGTTGTGATACAGAATCCTTTGTTCCTTTCAGTAAAGAAGACCCAAAAATAGTAGCTGTACGTGAGTCGCTCAGTATTTCTCCCGACCAATTGATGGTACTTACCGTTGGTGGTGATGCAGCATCAAAAGGAGCCCAAGAAGTCATGCAGGCTCTGGCAATCATCGACAAGGATGCTCCCGATTGGAAATATGTCTGTAAGGTTTGGCCTCAGCCAAGAACCCTGATTCAAAACCAGGCCGACCTGGCATTGGCAAAAACCCTCCATATTGATAAGAAAATAACTTACGCGACCAATACAATTTCTCGAGCATTCATGCCCTATTTGATGGGAGCATGCGACATTTATGCAGCCCCTTCCAGATTGGAAGGATTTGGAATGCCCCAGGTAGAAGCGGGAGCATGTGGAAAACCTGTCATAAGTGTCAAAGCAATGGGCATGTTGGATACGTTGAAAGATGGTGAAACAGCATTTCTTGCAAACGTGGCAAAAAAAATTGTTGTAAAGGAGGTCTTTTTAGGAAATGAATCTGGATACGAGGACAAACACAAAGTTACGTTTGACATACCTCGCACAGTAGACTACCGTGCCAACGTTCAAGACATTGCAAAATACATGTTGATTTTGATGAAAGATACGGCATTGCGAGAAAAAATGGGAATCGCCGGCAGGCGACGCGTTGAAGAAAATTTCGATTACCGTATTGTTGCAAAACGTTTCGTGCAAATAATGAAAGATAAAATGGGTTTACTATAAAATGAATGACCATGCAACCTGAAGAAAAACAAGAAATAGAGAATGCAAGAAAAGCCGCCATCGACGTACTGGTTCACAACGCTCACGGCTCTTATCAGGGTTTACCCAGGACCGCCGGTTGGGGATACCCGGAACCGTATACAAGAGACCTAATGTTTTCAATCTTTGGCATCGCTGTCTCAAACAATCAGATGCTTATCGAAAGCATCCAAAAGGTATTGGAGACTTTGGCCGAGAACCAAACAGAGAAAGGACACATTCCATCTCTGGTACATGACAAGGAAGACCGTGGCGCAAGTGACACCACTCCCTTATTCTTATTGGCTACGGGTATTTTCAGAAAACTGAGCGGCAAATCCGACTTTCTACATGAAGCTGTTGAAAAATCTATGATATGGATGGAATATCAAAGTCCCTCCGACCGTTACCTGGTGGCACAACAACCAACCAGCGACTGGAGAGATGAACAGTGGGTTACAGGATACGGATTGTATGTCAATACAATAGTATACAGCTATTTGAAGTTATTTGGCAAAAACGAAAGGGCAGAAAAGATGCGTCAGGAAATGAGTCGGTTCACGATAAAAGGCGGAATCACACACAGTCACGTTCACGAAGGTCTTGTCGTTAAATACAAACCATATTATGCCTTCTGGTCCTATAAGATTCACAGCAGTGAACGCTTCGACTTGCTTGGAAACAGTTTGGCCATACTTTCCGGAATAGCTTCGCCAACAAGGGCGAATGAAATGATCACCTGGATTGAGGAAGAATGTGAAGCAATGAGAAAAAAAGGGCAATTAGCCGTCGATCTGCCGCCAAATTTCTTTCCATATGTCAATCCGGAAGATCCTGATTGGCTTCCCAGATACGAATCTTTCAACAACCCAGGAGAATACCACAACGGGGGCATCTGGCCATTCATAGTCGGGTTTTATGTGGCAGCTCTTGTGGCAACACATCGATTTACACTTGCGGAAGAAAAGCTCCTGGAACTGACTCATTGTATAAAGAAGGCTCAAACCGAAAGCTTGAATTTCGGTTTCAATGAATGGATTAAAGCTCAGGATGGCAAACCGATGGGACAAGACTGGCAAACCTGGAGTGCGGCACTTTACCTTTATGCCGTAAAATGTGTTGAAGAAAAAAGGACACCTTACTTTGATGAAATCCGAAATGGTTTTACTTCATAGAATTCAATCATAGGTCATTTGCTTTAAAATGAACAATATGGACAATATTAAAAACTCGATTGAGCCGATCAAAAAAAATGAAGACATCACTCTCCGAAAAGAAAAACAGGCAGCGGAGTTGGTCATTGCCAAAACGAAATTGGTCTTTCAGAACAAAGAAAAGAAAAATCGAGCCAAAGAATTTTCAAACCTGAATGAAGAGTTGGTCAACAGTCTGAAACACATTCAGGAAATAAACAGAGAGCTAAAATCAGCTAAAGAAAAAGCTGAAGAATCGGATATGCTGAAATCCATGTTTCTGGCCAACATGAGCCATGAAATCCGTACCCCCATGAACTCAATCATGGGCTTTTCCGTTTTATTGCTAGAACAGGGACTGGCACAAAAGAAACTGCAACATTATGTCCAGATCATTTATGCAAGCAGCTTGCAACTGTTGACGGTAATCAATGACATTTTAGACATATCTAAAATAGAAGCCGGACAAATCTCTTTGAATTCAGATTTGATTGATATCAATAAATTGCTGGATGAGGTATATGAAACATATAAGAAATCAGCCAAGCTTAAAAATATCCATATGAAATGTTCTCACGAACATCCCAAGAAACTTATCCAAGCCATGTCAGACGGAAACAGAATCAAGCAAGTGCTTTGCAATTTATTGGACAATTCTTTAAAATTTACAAGCAAAGGTGAAATCGACTTTGGATATAAAATAAAAGACAGCTTTATTGAATTTTATGTCAAGGACACCGGTATTGGTATCATACCAGATAACTACTTTTTGATTTTTCAACGCTTCAGACAAGTGGATGCTGCAGACAATCGAGTTAATGGTGGAAATGGCCTGGGTTTATCCATCTCAAAAGCATTGATTGAGAGACTTGGTGGATCCATTACTGTCTCTTCGTTATTTGGAGAAGGTTCAACCTTTGTTTTCACAATTCCTTACACAAAAGAAATTGAGATCAATCTCCATGGTTCCCAAGAACACAAATTAAAGAATTTCATTGACGGAGAAGATAAAACAATTCTTATCGCAGAAGACGAAATTAATAGCTATACTTATATCGAAGAAATTCTTTCAAACTCAAAAGTAAATATAATTCATGCTTGGGACGGATTTGAAGCGGTAGAATATGTAAAAAGCAACCCCAACATCTCATTGGTATTGATGGACATAAAAATGAGAAAAATAGATGGTTATGAGGCTATGCGGCTTATCAAGCAAATTAGGCCGGAGCTGCCGGTCATTGCCCAGACAGCTTACGCACTCAGACAGGATAAAGAACGGACCTTGCAGGCTGGTTTTGATAACTACATATCTAAACCTATAGCAAAAGATGCTCTAATCGAGATTATTGCTGGATATATCAAATAGATTGCATCAAATACATGAATCTTGTAGCCTAAAAGGTAGCACAATAATATAGAGCACTTATTCCCTAATGCCAAGGCTCTTATTCCATCTTAGACATCAGATCTGATTCACAATAAAAATACAAACAGAAAAAATAGAATCAGTTAATGAATAATAAACCTTACATTACACACTATAAACTTAAAAACAATGAACAAAGGTACAGTTAAATTCTTCAATGAATCAAAGGGATTTGGTTTCATTAAGGATACAGAATCATCAAAAGAATATTTTGTACATTCTAATGGTTTAAAAGACCGAATCGCAGAAAACGATGAAGTTACTTTCGACCTTGAAGAAGGAAAAAAGGGATTGAATGCAGTAAATGTCAAACTTGCATGAACTTTTAACTATCTGACATCCAATATTAAACAAGCCTCAGAAATGGAGGCTTGTTTAATGGAGGTGAGCCAAAAAGAAAAGTTGCCCTTTGGAGGCAACTTTTTGTATTTTGTGGTATTGGTAAGATTAAAGAATTACTTGGTTTATTTCTTCGGTTTATTTCTGGCTTTGATAATAAGCCTTAAGGACTGGTCGTATGTAATATAGTTCCAGAACCAGTTGATAAAGATAAGCAATTTATTTTTAACTCCCAAAATTGATTTTAAATGGATGGTCATCCATACCACCCATCCAAGAAATCCCTGGAACTTAATGAAAGGAAGATCAACCACGGCAAGGTTTCTGCCAACGGTGGCCATGCTACCCAGATCTTTATAGGCAAACGGCTTTAAAGGCTTGTTCTCAGACATTCTCTTAAAATTGTCAGCCAGATTGGACGCCTGTTGAATGGCAACCTGGGCAACCTGCGGAAAACCTCTGGGATTATCCTCGGTAGACATCAAGGCAATATCACCCAATGCATAAATGTCCGAATAGCCCTTGATCAGATTTCTTTGATCAACAATGAAACGGTCTCCCCGACCAATGCATTCCGAATCAAGTCCATCAAGCCTGTTGCCCTTCACACCGGCAGCCCAGATAAGCGTATTGGTGCGAATAGCCGTACCATCGGCCAGTTTAACGGTCTTGCCGTCATAGTCGTTGACAGCGGCTCCCAATACGACATTCACGCCCAACTTTTCCAGATATTTTTTAGCTTTCATGGACGAAATCTCAGACATCCCATTTAAAACTTTGGGAGCAGCATCAAGCAAATAAATGTTCATCTTCTTGAAATCGATTTCCGGATAATCCTTGGGCAACACAAAACGTTTCATTTCCGCCAAAGCCCCGCTGGTTTCAACCCCTGTAGGACCTGCGCCAACAATGACAAAGTTCATCATGCCCTCAATATCATCCAGATTGTCGCTGATCAAAAGATTTTCAAAATTCTGGAGTATGGTATTCCTCAAGCCCAAAGCCTCTGAAATGGATTTCATAGGATAGGACTTCATGCGAATATGCTCGTTCCCGAAATAGTTGGATGTGGTACCAATGGCAATGACCAGATAATCATAGCTAACCTCGCCAATGGTCGTATAGACTTGTTTCTTCTTAGAATCGATTTTCAGAACTTCGGTGACACGGATGTGAATGTTGTTTTTCTTTTGAAAAACCTTTCGGTAAGGAAAAGAAATCGCGCTAGGCTCTATACCGGCTGTTGCGACCTGATAGAGTAAGGGCTGGAACATGTGGTAATTGTGCATGTCCAACAAAACAGTCTGATAGTTCGTCTTAACAAGTTTTGTAGCCAACTGAAGGCCTGCAAAGCCCCCGCCAATAATGACTATACGTTTACCTTCTACCTCTGGAATGTTTGCTCTCATAAATATATTTTTTAATTATTTTAAGGATGGCAACAACCTATCTTTACCATCCCAAGAACTTTAATTTAACTCCTCTCGGAGTAAAATCATTTGAAATCCCCTCTGGGATCTCCATTGTTAACTAACCTATTGACTATTTATAAATCTTCAAACGTACTTGTAGACGTTTCTGCGCCATCTTCGTCCCCGGCAGGTTCTCCTCCGGTACAGTTGTATTCAAAACCTGGAGGCACTCCAAAACTATCCGTTTCAGAATAACCCAATTGCTTATCGGCATAAACCTTTTTCATGAATATTCCCCAGATAGGTAAGGCCATGTTGGCACCCTGCCCTTCATTGGTGAAATCAAAATGGATATCTCTTTCTTCACCGCCAACCCAAACTCCGGCCACCAGTCGTGGAGTAACCCCCATAAACCATCCGTCTGAGTTGTTTTGGGTAGTACCGGTCTTTCCGCCGATTTCACCTCTCAAACCATAGCGGCCGCGGAGACGCATACCTGTACCCTGATCGATCACAGCCCTCAGCATGGACAACATCTTGAAGGACGTTTTTTCACTGAAAATCTCAGACATCTGAGGTGAGAAGTGAGTGATGATTGCACCATTTTTGTCCTCTATGCGGGTCACAAACATAGGCTTGGTACGAATACCACGGTTTGCGAAACTTGTGTAGGCACTGACCATTTCGGCCACCGTTGCATCGCAAGTACCCACACAAAGGGAGACCACTGGATCCAACTGCCCATTCAGACCAAAAGAACGAAGCATGCGCACAAACTGATATGGCGTAAAATGGCTCATGACGTAAGCGGATATCCAGTTGTTTGAATTGGCCAGTCCCCAACGAAGTGTCACAACCTCACCAACACGGTTATGGTTGGCATTGCGTGGAGTCCAGGGTACACCAGCCTCCGTCGTAATCGTTATGGGTGAATTCCTTACCGTATTACAGGGGGAAAAGCCTTCTTCCATAGCCATGGTATAAAGGAAAGGCTTCACCGTTGATCCAACCTGTCTGCGGCCAGTCATGACCATGTCATATTGAAACGGAGTAAATGCGACACCACCAACATAGGCCATGACGTGTCCGTTCATCGGATCCATCGCCATAAATCCGGAGCGGAGGAAAAATTTATGGTAACGGATGGAATCCAGTGGACTCATAACCGTGTCTTTCATTCCATTGTACGTGAAAACGGACATCTCAACAGGTTTGTTGAATACAGCCTTAATTTCACTTTCCGACATGCCTGAATTCTTCAGGGAACGATAGCGCTCAGACTGTCTGACATTCTTATACAAGATCTTCATAACCTGTTCACTGGTCAGGTTCTTGGTATAGGGAGCATAGCTCCGTCCCTTCTTTTCCTTGAAAAACAGTCCCTGCAAATATCCGCCGATATGCTCAGCAACCGCTTCTTCAGCATAGCGTTGCATGTGGGAATCGATGGTGGTGTATATTTTCAGACCATCGGTATAAAGATTGTAATTGGAGCCGTCTTCCTTGGTATTTTTGTTGCACCAACCGTAAAGCGGATTGGTTTCCCATGCCAAAGAGTCGTCTCTGTATTGCTGCTCTTGCCAGTCTGCATAGTCACTTCTGCTGGGCTTATTCTTAACCAGCATCTGACGAAGGTATTCCCTGAAATAAGGTGCCAGACCCTCCTTATGGTCCACTCTGTGAAAATCGATATTCATCGGCAAAGCCTGCGCAGAATCGCAAGTCGCTTCGGATATGAAATCGGCTTTGCGCATCTGGTCCAGTACGACGTTACGTCTCTGCCTGGAGCGTTCGCTGTTTCGCAGCGGATTGTAATAGGACGCATTCTTGCACATACCGATCAGAGTGGCTGATTGCTCCAGATTCAGTTTGTCGGGGGTTGTCCCGAAATAAACAGCAGCAGCAGTCTTTATTCCGACGGCATTGTTCACAAAGTCGTACTGATTCAGGTACATGGCCAAAATTTCCTCTTTGGTATAAAACCGTTCAAGCTGAACAGCTATAACCCACTCTATGGGTTTTTGCAACAGTCTTTGAAAAACATTCTCAGCCTGAGGCGTATAAAGTTGTTTGGCCAGCTGCTGCGTAATGGTCGATCCACCTCCTGCATTCTTGTTAAAAAGCAGCCCACGTTTCACAATGGCACGAAAAAGAGCCTTCACATCGATTCCTGAATGTTCCTTGAAGCGTACGTCCTCTGTAGCAATGAGGGCCTGAACCAAATACGGGGATAATTCATTATAGGATACCGGCACCCGATTGCCACCACCACCGTAGTAATAGGTACTCAGCATTTCGCCGTCCGAAGAGATGACTTCGGTGGCCAGTTTATTCTTTGGGTTTTCCAACTCTTCAATAGGTGGCATGTAGCCCACCTTTCCGTAAGCAATAAGAGCGAAAATTATGACAACGAAAACAAGTCCGATACCCACAGCCCACCAGAAAATGCGCAGAATTTTATTCAAACGCTGTTTCTTTTCATCGTAATGGTCGTCCTTCTTTTTATTGTAAGATGGCTGCGCATTTCTTAATGAAGACCTGTCAACTTGCCCCATAAATTTATATTTTTATTGAAACCAATTTCACCTCTCTCTTGAACTTGCAAAAGTACACTTTTCTTTGACATCTGTCAACACTATTTTTCCATTAGTTTTTTACAAAAGCAGAACTCCTTTCTATAAAAGTTTTAGTACTTTTGTGCAATCCATGGCCAACGTTTGAAGCAAAAAGTGCAGAGGCAAATCGAATGAACCCTGCCTGGTCGCCAAAAACAGCTGTTTTAACAAAACGAACATATTCTGCAGTATGTCATCCAAAAGCATTGTTTCCATTACTGATTACTCCAAAGATCAGATTTTAAGTATTTTAGACAGTGCAGCAACCTTCGAGGCAAATCCCAATCAGCCCCTTTTAAATGGGAAAGTTGCCGCTACCCTCTTTTTTGAGCCCTCAACCCGGACACGCCTCAGCTTTGAGACTGCCGTAAACAGACTTGGAGGCAGAGTCATCGGTTTTTCCGATGCTTCAACATCCAGTTCTGTTAAAGGGGAGACACTAAATGACACCATCAAGATGGTTTCGAATTATGCCGACATCATCATCATGAGGCATCATTTGGAAGGAGCTGCCCGTTACGCGTCCGAAGTAACCAAAGTCCCCATCATCAACGCCGGAGACGGTTCCAACCAGCATCCTTCACAGACCATGCTCGACCTGTACTCCATCCGGAAAACGCAAGGAAGATTGGACAACATCAAGATCGCCATGGTGGGAGACCTCAAGTACGGACGTACCGTACACTCTTTGTTGATGGCCCTGACGCATTTTTCACCGGAGTTCTATTTCATCGCCCCCGATGAGCTGAAAATGCCGGAAGAATACAAAATCATTTGCGACAAACAAGGTATTCCTTACAAAGAGTTGTCTGAATTCGATACCGACATCATCGACAAGGTGGATATTCTCTATATGACAAGAGTTCAGAAAGAGCGATTTACCGACCTGATGGAATATGAAAAGGTCAAGAATGTCTATACTTTACGCAACTGTATGCTGAGCAACTCGAAAGACAGTCTTCGCATCCTGCATCCACTGCCAAGAGTCAACGAAATTGATATGGATGTGGATTCCAACCCCAAGGCTTACTACTTTGAACAGGCCAGAAACGGTCTATATGTCCGTCAGGCAATGATTTGCAATGCCTTGGGACTGATTTAAAACAAAAGAAATCATGACAACCAACAGTGAAAAAGAACTTCAGGTTAAAGCCCTGAAAAATGGTACCGTAATAGACCATATTCCATCGGATAAATTGTTCAAAGTGGTTTCTTTGTTGCAGCTGGACAAAGTGAAGAATCAGATAACAATCGGCAACAATCTGATAAGCAAACGCATGGGGAGAAAAGGCATCATCAAGATTTCCGAACGTTATTACGAAGAAGCCGAGATAAGCAGGATCGCCCTGGTCACCCCAAATGCAAAAATCAATATCATTAAGGACTTCGAGGTGATCGAAAAGAAGGTGCTGACCCTGCCCGACCATTTTACAGGCATCGTTAAATGCCCAAACCCCAAATGCATCACCAACAACGAACCGATGAAGACGAAATTTGAGGTGATTTGTAAGGAACCGATCTTATTGAGGTGTCCCTATTGTGAAAGAGAGATTAAGGAAGAAGACATCCACCTCCTTTAACTTTTTCCAAATAAAGTAAAAGAGACAACCAACCATAGAGTTTGAAGGTATGAAAAAAGATTGGAAACCAGGAACGATGATCTATCCCTTGCCGGCTGTAATGATCAGTTGCGGTGCCGATGAGAGCGAATACAACATCCTGACAGTTTCCTGGGTCGGCACCGTTTGTACCAACCCACCCATGTGCTATATTTCCGTACGTCCAGAGCGTCATTCCTATCCCATCATCCGAAAAAACATGGAGTTCGTGATCAACCTGACCACCAAGGATCTGGCCTACGCCACCGACTGGTGTGGCGTTCGATCCGGAAAAGACTACAACAAATTTTCCGAAATGAAGCTAACTCCGGGAAAAGCCTCGGTCGTCAAGGCTCCCATTATCCAGGAATCTCCGCTAAGCATTGAATGCCGCGTACGTGAAGTAATAAGCCTTGGTTCCCACGACATGTTCATTGCAGACGTTGTCAACGTGAAAGCCGATGAAAAATACATCAATCCCGAAACAGGAGCATTCGAATTGGAAGAGGCCGACATGCTGGTTTATTCGCATGGATTTTACCATGAGATGGGCAAACAAATCGGAAAATTCGGTTGGTCCGTACAGAAAAAGAAAAAGTAGAGGTCAAGTCAAAAAAGAATATTACCTTTGCAGCTTCTTAAAAATCGAGTCCGAAACTCGATTCCAGGCAGGTAAATACCATATATACGATAGATATTATGAAGAAAGACCAAGTCATTTTCGACATCATCGAACGCGAGCACCAGCGCCAATTGAAAGGCATTGAGTTGATCGCTTCTGAAAATTTTGTGAGTGATCAAGTGATGCAGGCCATGGGAACATGGTTGACAAACAAGTACGCAGAAGGTTACCCCGGACACCGTTATTACGGAGGTTGCGAAATTGTGGACGAAAGCGAACAAATTGCCATCGACCGTCTCAAACAACTGTTTGGAGCAGAATATGCCAATGTGCAGCCACACTCTGGCGCACAGGCCAATGCCGCTGTATTTCTTGCTGTCATGGAACCGGGAGACAAATTCCTTGGATTGAACCTTTCACACGGTGGTCACCTTTCACACGGTTCGCCCGTAAACAGTTCAGGTATCTACTACAAGCCATTGGCTTACAATGTCAGCGAAGAAACCGGCCGCGTGGATTACGACCAAATGGAAGAAATCGCCCTGCGCGAACGCCCGAAATTGATTGTCGGAGGTGCATCCGCCTATTCCCGTGAATGGGACTATGCAAGAATGCGTGCTATAGCTGACAAAATCGGTGCCATTCTCATGATTGACATGGCTCACCCCGCAGGTTTGATCGCAGCTGGTCTACTCGAAAATCCATTGAAATATGCCCACATTGTAACTTCCACCACCCACAAGACACTTCGTGGCCCACGTGGCGGTATCATCCTGTTGGGCAAAGATTTCGAGAACCCTTGGGGTAAAAAGACCACCAAAGGCGAAATCCGCAAGATGTCCTCTTTGTTGGATTCAGCGGTATTCCCTGGAATCCAGGGTGGTCCTCTGGAACACGTGATCGCTGCCAAAGCCGTTGCTTTCGGCGAAGCACTTCAACCCGAATACAAGGAATACCAGGCCCAGGTTAAAGTGAATGCTGCTGTGATGGCTCAGTCATTCATGGACAAGGGATACAAGATTATTTCAGACGGTACAGACAACCACTCTATGTTGATTGACCTTCGTCCCAAATTCCCCAACCTGACCGGTAAACTGGCGGAGAAGGCTTTGGTTAACGCAGACATCACCATAAATAAGAACATGGTGCCTTTTGATACCCGTTCTCCGTTCCTGACCTCCGGTTTCCGTGTAGGTACACCGGCCATCACCACCCGTGGTGCCAAGGAACCTCTGATGGGCCAGATCGTCGACCTAATCGACACCGTCCTAAATGCTCCTGAAGATGCAGCAGTCATCAAAGCTGTACGTGAAAAAGTAAATAAGACGATGGCCGACTATCCATTGTTCGCATACTAAGCTCAAGTTTCAACAAAAATACGACGACGGGCGTTCTTCTTTCGAGGAACGCCCGTTCTGTTTTATTTCAAGTAAATACTTTCAGCTACTCTATACCGCCAAAAGAGCGAAGGGATTATCTAAATGCAACCGAAACGCACCGTATAGCCCAAACAGCGGCAACAGCCAGAAGTATCCGGGGTATTGTAATCCAAAGAATGGGTGCGCCAATGGCAACAAAAATAAGCGTATCTTCCAGTATGGAATGACTTATGGCCAAATGATTATTCAACATCTTCGCATCGGTTCGGCTTAACTTCCCTTCCTCCACCTGTTCTATCAGTATGGCAGAACCATAAGTCAGACCAACGATATAAGCAACAAACCACAAAAAAGAACAATCTCTGGAAAGTCCCATTAACCGCATTACAGGGGCGCAAAATCCGGATATTCGATCCATGATATGAAACTCTTCCAAAAGCCGTTGAAGTATCATAAGAAAGGTCACGATGACAGCCATTTTGGCACAAAGGACAGCAGCCCCTTTAACCCAAGTCAACAGAACCTGCATAAAAGTTAACTCAACAGCCTGCGAAACGGGCACATAAACGGCAGCCCCCATATTCTCAGGCAATAGGACATTCAGAATAAATGCAGCTAAAAAACTCATCCCAATACGCAAACAAAGTATAAAAGCATACGAAGAACCTGTGCGCTTTTGAACGGCTGTTTCTACAAGAGTATTGTGGGATATAAGGCACATAATGGCAATGATGGCAATCTGCCGGATGGTCAGACCCATCGTCGCGACAATGGCCACAGGCACATAAGTGGGGAGAAACACACTGCATACAAAAGCAATGGAAGATGCTCCGGGCAAGCCGATAGCCTGAAAAACCGGATTGAGCACCAATGCCACATAGTCAAGCAAACCGGAATATTGCAACAAACAGACAGACAAAGAAATAGGGAGAGTAAGCTTTACCAGCCATATAATGGTACGCCTAGCTTTGGGCAAACCACTCTTGACAGCTTTCAGAATACGTTGTTGGGATTGTATCATTAAAAGGATTAAGAAAGGGCAGATCCAGAATCACGCCAAAGCATATTTTATACGCGAAGATTGACAAAAGATCTGCAACGGAGAATTTTATTTTTTATTGCAACATCTTATTTCTTGAAAAAACGATCCATCTCCCGCTTGTCATCTTTTTCCTTAATGGATTCACGCTTATCGTACGATTTTTTACCCTTGGCCACCGCTATTTCCAATTTAGCCAAACCTTTATCGTTGATAAACATCTTGGTCGGCACAATGGTAAAGCCTGTCTCCTTGGTCAGGCGAATCAACTTTTTGAGCTCCCGCTTGGTCAACAAAAGTTTTCTGTCCCTTCTGGGAATATGATTGTTGTATGTCCCGAAAAAATATTCGGAGATCTGAATGCCTTTGGCCCAGAGTTCACCATCACTGATCAGACAATAGCTGTCTGTCAAACTGGCCTTCCCCAAACGGATGGATTTAATTTCCGTTCCCGTCAGCACAATGCCGGCTATAAAGAACTCCATCAATTCATAATCGAAAGTAGCTCTCTTGTTTTTGATAAGTATTTTGGAACCGGGTTGCATAATTTATTTTAGTCCAGGCAATATGATTAAAAAGATTTTTTCCACCAAATAAGGCGTTGCCAGAATACAGACACTGGCCAAAGCTGTCAGTTTTCCCCGCTTGGACTCTTCGACCGAATAGAAACGGGCAGTAGCCTCCCAAGCCAACACTATGACATAAAAAAACAACAGCTTCATAAAAAAAAAGTCCGACAGTAAGCGGGTCAGAATACTGACAACCAGGACAGGGGTTGAAGTATAAGCCACCAGCATCTCCACCTTACGTATGTCTGACGGCTGGTCAAACCAGCGAACAAAACCATAATCCAACATCTTTGCCGTAAGAAAAAAGCCCAAAAAGCTGGATACAAAGGAAACAATAAAATACTGAATCCCTATCAGCAGGATGGCTTTGGTTTCCAACGCTTCATATCCTGAAAGAAATGGATTCAAAAAAGCCGTAAATGCCACCAAACATATAAGCGGATAGAAATACCTGGTGAGGTATCTTTTATCTTCTTCCGATTCCTGGGCAATCTTATCCCAAGTTTTAGAGGGAGATGTCAATATTTCCCAAACGCGACAAAATAGATTGTTAAACATGATTCACTGAAAAAAACGACAGGCAAAGGTACTAAATCCACTACGAAAAGCAAGCTTTAATTGATAAACCTCAGGCTTTCAACCTTACTCAATGCACCTTTCAGACGATCCGCCTCGCCTTTTCGAATTCGAAGCTTCATGATACAGTCCATTTCGTAGCCCTGTCCGACAATTTGGGCATCCATGTTCTTAACAATGCGCATCACATCGTTCATGAACGGAAATTCAAAACGTAATTCAAAATCGGTATCAACCGTCTTTTCCAGAACAGCCGCTGCCTGCAAGGCTTCGGCAGCAGCAGCTTTATAGGCTACAACCAAGCCACCTGTACCGAGCAGAATACCACCAAAATAACGGATCACCACCACCAAAACATTGGTCAGTCCAAAAGACTGTATTTGCCCGAGAATGGGACGTCCGGCTGTACCAGAAGGTTCTCCGTCGTCATTGGCACGATACTCCTCTCCTTCCGGGCCAATGCTGTAGGCATAACATACATGTCTGGCATCGTAATAGGTTTTCCGATAGTGTTCAAGAAGTGACCTGACCTGATCTACCGTATTTACCGGATGGGCAAAAGCCAGAAATTTGCTTCCTTTTTCCTTGTAAAGACCTTCGCTGATATCTTCTATGGTTTTGTAGGAGTCCTCTGTCATGATGCAAATTTACAAAGAAGAAGCTGCCTGAGCAAATTTCAGATTCTGGCGCAAAAAACAAGGCCGTCCAATAATGATTGAAACGGCCTTACTATAAGATAGCAGATCCGCGTTACGCCAACTTATGAATAACAAGTCCGGAGCGAAGTTTCGGTTCAAACCAAGTCGTTTTGGGCGGCATGATGTTGCCGCTGTCAGCAATATCAATAAGCTGCTTCATGGATACAGGATACAATGCCAGGGCCACTTTCATTTCACCACTGTCCACTCGCCTGGAGAGTTCGCCAAGACCACGGATACCCCCGACAAAATCAATACGTTTGTCGGAACGCAAATCTTTGATGCCAAGTATTTCATCCAAAATAAGATTGGAGGAGATGGTCACATCCAGCACGCCGATCGGATCGTTGTCGTTGTAAGTACCTTGCTTTGCAGTCAATGAATACCAGCATCCAGAAAGATACAGAGCAAAATTATGCAAACAGCATGGTTTGTATATTTCTGTTCCTTTCTTCTCTACGTCGAAATGTTTGGACACGGCATCCAAAAAAGCCTCATCGCTTAGCCCGTTCAAATCCTTGACCACCCGGTTGTAATCGATAATGGTCAGTTGATTGTCGGGGAAACAGACCGCCATAAAAAAGTTGTATTCTTCATCGCCGCGATGATTGGGATTCTGCCTGGCCTTTTCAGCACCAACCAACGCTGCAGCTGCTGAACGGTGATGTCCGTCTGCAATGTACATGGCAGGCATAGCTGCAAAAAGCGCTGTAATACGTTTGATATCGGCTGCATCCTGAATCATCCAGAAATGGTGTCCGAAACCGTCAGGAGCCACAAAATCATACACAGCCGGAGCTGCCGTATATTTGGCAACAATGACATCAATTTCAGCTTGTGCAGGATAGGCAAAGAACACAGGTTCAATGTTGGCGTCATTGACGCGGACATGCTTCATGCGATCTTCTTCCTTATCTCTTCTGGTTAACTCGTGTTTCTTGATGACCCCATTGAGGTAGTCATCCACATTGGCACAAACCACCAAACCATATTGGGTACGGCCATTCATGGTTTGAGCGTAAATATAGTACATTTCCTTTTCGTCCTGTAACAACCATTTGTTATCCTGAAACTTCTTGAAGTTTTCAGCCGCTTTCAGGTAGACTTTTTCTTCATGCTCATCCTGACCAACCGGAAAATCGATCTCAGGCTTGATGATGTGGTAAAGTGACTTTTGGTTGTCGCCGGCTTCCGCGCGGGCTTCTTCTGAATTCAATACGTCGTACGGACGGGACGCCACCAATTCTACAAGTTCAACAGGTGGACGAACTCCTCTGAAAGGTCTTATCTTAGCCATAAATATTATTTATTTACGCGGAAACGCTGGTTACCGTTAACCAAAAAATCCACAATCTGTTCTGCAGCTGCAATTCCGGCATTGATATTGGCTTCAGCTGTCTGTGCACCCATTTTCTTGGGAGTTGAGAAATAGCGTTCAGGAAATTTAGCCATGAATGTTGCGTGCGCAGCAGGCATGATATCGGTCAGGTAACGGATATCGGAACGCTCTTCCATCAGACTGATCAGACTGACTTCATCAATAACTTCCTTACGGGCTGTATTCACCAGCATGGCACCTTTAGGCATCTTACCGACCAGTGCTGCATTGATCGAGTTCTTGGTTTCAGGAGTTGCAGGAATATGAACGGATATCACGTCACAGGTTGAGTAAAGTTCTTCAACAGAGGCTACAGCTTTCACTCCATCCTTTTCGATGACCTCTGCAGGACAGAAGGCATCAAATGCAAAGATTTCCATTCCAAAACCCTTGGCAATACGGGCTACATTGCGACCTACATTTCCATAAGCGTGAATACCCAGTTTCTTGTCTTTCAGTTCTGTTCCCGATGTTCCATTGTATTGGTTGCGGGCTCCAAAGACCATCATGCCCAATGCCAGTTCAGCAACAGCATTTGAGTTCTGTCCGGGAGTATTCATCACACACACACCTTGAGCTGTAGCGGCTTCCAGATCCACATTGTCGAAACCTGCACCTGCACGAACGACGATTTTCAAATCTTTGGCAGCATTCAAAACCTCAGCATCAATAATATCACTGCGGATAATGATGGCGTTGGCATCAGCAACAGCATTCAGGAGTTTGGACTTCTCGCCGTATTTCTCCAGTAGTACGCATTCAAAACCTGCTTCTGCAATAACTTTTTGAATTCCTTCAACAGCAACCTTGGCAAAAGGCTTGTCTGTAGCAATAAGTACTTTCATCTTTATATTCTATTTTGCCGAAAGCGAAACAAAAGCTGCACTTCGGCGGTTCTTAAATTTGATTAATCTCTTTTTCAACACAAAAAGCGGGATTCTAGTACCTCAGACTGAAACCCGCTTCTGTATATCATGCAAATTGCATTAATGTGCTTTTGCAAATTCCTGCATGCAATCAACCAAAGCCTGTACGCTTGAAATAGGCATCGCATTGTAGATAGAAGCGCGGAAACCGCCAACAGAACGGTGACCTTTGATCCCGACCATACCCCTGGAGGTTGCGAACTTGCTGAATTCTTCTTCCAGATCTTCCTTACCGTCATTCATGACAAAACATACATTCATGATGGAACGGTCTTCCTTGCAGGTAACCGTACCCTTGAACAATGGATTGGAATCGATTTCGTTGTAAATTAGTTCAGCCTTGGCCTTGTTTAGTTTATAGATTCCCTCGATACCACCCTGTTGCTTGTAGAACTTCAAAGTCTGAAGTGCAGAGTAGATAGGAAGTACCGGAGGTGTATTGAACATGGATTCTTTCTTGATGTGGGTGTTGTAATCCAACATGGTAGGAATGGCGCGGGTTACTTTGCCAAGGGAATCCTTACGGATGATAATCAGCGTAACACCTGCAGGTGCAAGATTTTTCTGAGCTCCGGCAAAAATCAGTTCATAATTTGTAAAGTCAATTGGACGGGAAAAAATATCCGAAGACATATCGGCAATTACAGGCACTCCGACATTAGGATCGGTGTGTGTTTCAGTACCGTAAATGGTGTTATTGGAGCAGAAGTAAAAATAATCAGAATCGGCAGGTACTTCATAGTTCTTGGGGATATAGGTATAGTGGTCTTCTTTGGAAGAAGCTGCTACATTGACTTCACCAAAAAGTCTTGCCTCTTTGATTGCATTGGACGCCCACGTACCCGTATCAATAAAAGTTGCTTTCTTTTCAAGGTAATTGTATGGTGCCATGCAAAATTGCAGACTGGCGCCACCACCCAGGAATACAACTTCAAAATCTTCAGGAATATTAAGAAGCTCCTTGGTCAGAGAACGGGCTTCGTCACAAACAGCAACAAATTCTTTGCTGCGATGAGATACTTCCAATAAGGACAGACCTGTACCGGCAAATTCTTGAACAGCCTTTGCTGTTTCACTGATGGTGTATTCGCTCAAAATTGAGGGACCTGCGTAAAAATTATGTTTTTTCATATTATATAATGAAAGTTGGTATTTAGTGAGGAATATGCCGCGAAATTACTAAATATATTTTGTTCAGCATCATAATTTGCTTACTTTTTTGGAGTACTTTTGCCTCTAGTTCGTGTTAAAATGTCAGAAATTTTACCCTTTACCCTTATAATTGAAAGTATGGCACAACCTTTGGCAGAAAGACTCAGACCAAAAGATCTGGATGAATATATCGGGCAAAAACATCTTGTCGGGCCCAATGCTGTTTTGCGAAAAATGATAGATTCAGGAAACATTTCCTCTTTTATCCTTTGGGGCCCTCCAGGCGTTGGAAAAACCACCCTTGCACGAATCATCGCCCACCAGCTGGAACGCCCTTTCTATACTTTAAGTGCTGTCAACTCAGGCGTCAAGGATGTGCGCGACATTATTGAGAAGGCCAGGAACAGTCAGTTTTTCAACACTCAGACCCCTATCCTTTTCATTGATGAAATTCACCGTTTCAGCAAATCACAACAGGACTCTCTTCTTGGAGCAGTAGAAAACGGAACATTTATTCTGATTGGTGCAACCACTGAAAACCCATCCTTTGAAGTGATTCGCCCACTCCTTTCCCGTTGCCAGGTCTATGTACTTCAGTCGCTTGAAATGGACGATCTCGACACTTTGCTGAAACGGGCCCTGAGCATGGATGTTGAACTAAAGAAACACGACATCCGGATAGAAGAAAAAGAAAGCCTTTTCCGTTTTTCGGGCGGAGATGCCAGAAAACTGCTCAACATCCTCGAACTGGTGGTCAATGCGGAAGAAGGCACCGAACAAATTATCATTACCGATGCCAAAGTCACGGAACGCCTGCAACAGAACCCTCTGGCCTACGATAAGGATGGCGAAATGCACTACGACATCATATCGGCCTTTATCAAATCTATCCGTGGCAGCGACCCTGATGGTGCCGTGTATTGGCTGGCACGCATGGTAGCCGGCGGAGAGGATCCCAAGTTTATTGCCCGCCGCATGCTCATTTCTGCATCCGAGGATATTGGACTGGCCAACCCCAATGCCCTTTTGCTGGCCAATGCCTGCTTTGAAACCGTTCATAAACTCGGTTGGCCGGAAAGCCGCATTGCGCTTTCGGAAACGGCCATTTATCTGGCATCCTGCGAGAAAAGCAACTCCGCATATATGGCCATCAACGACGCTCTTTCCATGATTGAAGAAACCGGGAACCTACCCGTTCCGCTCCATCTTCGAAATGCTCCCACAAAACTGATGAAACAGTTGAATTACGGCAAAGAATACAAATACGCCCACGACTATGAAAACAACTTCGTAGAACAGGATTTTCTGCCCGAGCCCATCAAGAAGCGCAGCATCTGGAAACCTCAGCAAAACGCCTCCGAAAGCAAGCTCAGAGAACGCCTCTCCAAACTCTGGAAAGGCCGGTTCTAATGGCTCCTACTCAATACAAATGCCCCTGAAAAGTTAGACAAGAACTTTTTAGGGGCATTTGCTATTTGGGGGACATCCCCGTTCCTTTTAGGCTACAAATTCACCGTCAGAAGGATAGAACGGTAAACTCTGTACGCCTGTTCGCCTGATGTTCTGCTTCCGAACACTCGACTCCGTCATCACACTTATTGAGCAACCTGGATTCTCCATATCCCTTGGCTATCATCCTGTCTCTGGCAATACCACGGCTCACCAGGTAATCGACAGCAGACTGGGCACGCCGTTGAGACAAATCCTCATTGTATTTATCCGAACCACGGCTATCGGTATGAGAGGCCAATTCGATCTTAAGGGTTGGATTCTCATGCATGATTTTGACCAGGCCGTCCAGAATGGTCGAAGCATCCTGACGGATATTATCCTTATCAAAATCGTAAAGAATGTTCTTCAATTGATAGGTCTTACCTATCTCCAATAACGGATCGAGAAACAGGGCCACTCTCCAGACTTCCCGTGTAGCAGGGTCTTTGCTGTTCATCGATGCTGTATCAGGATAGTAGCTGCTTTTGGATCCTTTAATTCTAAAATAATCCCTTCTTTCAAGTTTGAAACTGAAAGCGCCGTCAGGTTTGCTCTTCTGTTTTGCCAGGATATTCTTGTTTTCATCATACAGCACCACATCGGCATTTTCCAGAAATACTCCGGTTTTTTTGTCACGGACAACCCCTTCTATACGAAAAATCTTTTCAGGCTGGTTAATTTGGAAAGAATAGATATCGTCTCCTCCTTTACCATTGGAACGGTTGGAAGAAAAATAGCCCGTACTGCCATCACTGTTTAGGATATAGGAAAAATCATCATTTGGAGAATTCACCGGATATCTCATATTTACAGGCTTATCCCACTGGTAACGGGTTCCTTTCGAATAGAAAATATCCAACCCACCCATTCCCGGATAGCCATTTGATGAGAAATAGAGCGTTCCATCCGGGCCTATGGCAGGAAACATTTCGTCGCCGGGTGTGTTGATGTTTGAGCCGGCATTGAGGCACTTTCCCCAAGTCCCGTCTTTTTGTATTTCCGAGTACCAGATGTCCGTTCCGCCTTTCCCGCCAGGCATGTTTGATACAAAATAGAGAACTTTTTCATCGTTGCTCAAAACGGCCTGGCCCAAGGAATATTGCTGAACGTCGTTATAGACGAATGGTTGAGGTTTTTGCCATTTTCCAAAAATCCTTGCCTGAATATAGAGTTCCATATTCTGGGTGCGGTACAGATTCTTGTTTTCTACCGAGATACTGCCCTTTCGCCCCGGATAGGTACGGGTAATAAAAAAAAGAGTACCGGCCTTATTTGCAGAAACAGGTCCAATATGATAGGATGGATCGCTGTAATCGTTCTTAAAAGTCCCAGCCGATTTTAAAACATTGTCTCCTGTACGTTCAGCCAAAAAGACACGCAGAAAAGCGTTTCCTGTCCAGCCGTATTTTTTACTTTCCTCTTTAAGTGAAGGCTCACCCGCATAGCAGAACATATTGTCGTTGACCGGAAAAATGGAAAATTCAGACAACTCCGTATTGATATTTTGTTCGTTCCGGATATAATGACTGGTTGGATTGGCTATCCAGACACCGGCAGAATCACAACCCGCCATACTGATCAAAACCTTTTTCTTGCTTTCGGCCTTGACCAGGTATTCTTCGAAAATTTTTCTGGCTTCGGAATAGCGTGCATTGGCTTTTAACATCTCACCATATGCATACAGATCATCCGGCTTGCATTCAGGATCTTTCACAAGCCTTGAATACCAGATTTCGGCATCTTCGTACCTGTTCATTTTCTGATAACATTCAGCCAGACGGTCCATATCCTGAAACTTAGGGCTGGGAACATCGGTGAGTTTTGCATAGATTTCTGCAGCTTTGGCATATTGATATTCCTCAAACAGCTTGTTAGCCCTGGCACGAGTGCCATTTTGCTCCTGTGCACTCAACTGCGGGCTTAGGAATACAAACAAAAAACCAAATAAAAAAAAGTATAAACTCTGTTTCATAGGATAAAGAACATTTTTTCGGAAACATCAGAAAAATCTCGGACTCAGCACACGTCTGTTTCTCCTGAAAAGAAGGTAACCCAGTGTTATTTCATGAGTACCGTTCTGATAAGAACTGAGCGTATTCAGCATGTAATCATAGGAATAACCAACCCAAAAACGCTCGCTCACCTGATACTGCACGATTCCGGAAACCGCATTGGAAACAGCCCAGGATTGGGCTTCCGTGTTGTTCACCTTATTGACAAACAAGGAAGTACGGTAAGACGCACCAAACAAAAAGTGCTGCTGATAAATGAAAGACGCACTTAAATCAAGATTGGTCGGAGCTTTAAAATCTTCCCTGACCATCAGGCTTGGCCTTAACTTGAAATCGCTTGTCAAATCGAGCAGCCCACCTGTCAATAAATAAAAGTTCCTGTGTCTGAACACCGTAACAGCAGTGTCGGGTGTCCATTTAAATGTATTTGAAGGATCTTTACCAGACAAGAGATCGGATCCGGAAATTCCAATAAAAAACCGTGGATTGTTATAAAATAGTCCAACACGGACATCGGGTATATAACTCTTGTCAATTCCAGACCTCAGTTGGGGATCATCGGTTTCAACAGGTTTAAGCAGGTCTATATTCGTAGCATACTGGGTAAGTCCAACAGCAATGCCTAAACTAAGCCGGCTTACATCATACCGATCCATTTGAAGCCGATAAGCATAATTGGCATAAAGAGAGGTGGAGGATGTTGGTCCCAGCTTTTCCGAAGTAAGCTGCAATCCCAAACCAACATTTTTGGTCAAAGGATTCACAAGCCCATCTACAGAAATCTGGGACGTTTGAGGATTACCATCTATGCCAACCCATTGAACACGATGCGCTGCCTGAATGAACCAGTCTTCCTTGTAACCTGCATAGGCAGGATTGACAGACAATGTATTGAAAAGATACTGTGTAAACTGAATGTTCTGTTGTGAAAAGGCATTGCTGGCAAAGCACACCACAAGCGCTGCTGAAAGTAACGTCCGTCGATGTGAAAACTTCTTACCTGTATGTGAAATGATTTCTGTAATTGTCATCTTTATTACCCTATTTTTTTATCAAAACCCAGCCCTTATAGACATAATCCTTACCAGCAGCAGTCAATGTCAAATGGTAATAGTAAGTTCCACCCATCAGGTCTATCCCATCCCAGTCATTGTTGTAGTTCGGATTGTAATAAACCTCATCTCCCCAACGATTGGTGATTCTCAACCTGGGATTTGTGTAATATTGAATGCCCACAACCTCAAAGACATCGTTGACACCATCGCCATTCGGGGTAAAGACATTGGGTATAAACAACGCTTTGGGTATGATTTTTGTTGATACAGTCGCAGTATCATTGGTCTTGTTTGCATTTAAAATACCAGAAGTTCCCTCATTAAAAATAGCTGTATTCTTGATTACACCGCCTTCTGGTAAATCCTTGACAATGCCCCGAATCTTAAAAGTTGCATGGGAATTTGCACCCAACGAAACAGATATATTGGACAAATTGGTATTGGACCAACCAAGCGCATCGTTAAAAGGGTTGTCATCGTTGCTGAAAGTCACCTCTTCCACCTGAAATTCAGGAGGCAACTGCTCCAACGGGTCATGAAACCTCAGATTAGACACACTGTTGTCGGTGTTGTTGTAAAGAACAAGTTTATAGGTTAATTCATCTCCAACATTGGCTTCAGCCTTGTCGACTTCCTTGGTCAAACTTACTCCTCCAGGAGTCGTAATACGCAAATTTCTGATTTCATGATAATTCACATCGGCTCCGGTTGATGCGGCAAGACCTAAACGGAGTTTTTCCGGTGGCAACGAAGGCAGTTCAGTTTCTTTTAAAAGCGTTTTAAAAGCTCCGTTAGGAGAATCCTGAACCCTAACCATAATGGAATAGGTTCCCGTACTTGTGGGATTGATCTGAATTTGAATTCTTCTAAAATAAACATCATCCGTGGGCCTCTTGGTCGAATAGCCGTATTGTATCATAAAATCGGTCATGGCTGTATTTCCGCCAAGCCATGCATAATTTGGAAATGGTCCTCTTACCCCGACACTATTGGGAAGCATACCGTCACCACCGGTTCTGCCTTCCGTGGGATTACTGAAATTGCCATATTCATCAAATCCAATGCCGACATATCCACCACTTAACCCTCTTGTGCCCTCTTTGACGTGTGGGGCATAACCAAGCGAACCTCCAAAACCTCCAATTTCAAAAGTTGAATCCGCGTCGTATAAAAATATGGAAAATCCATCAGCGCCCCTGCTGTTTGCAAATTCCAGCTCACGCCAGGTCTTGTATTCCAAATCGATCCAAACTCCGACCTTGGAGGGAAAAGATTCATTAACGACAGCAGAACCGGCCTGATACGGAAGGTCTCTGGTTAGCCGAAGCCAGCCGTCTCCGGCGGGATCGTCGACACCGGATGTCAGATAAGCCTTGATGGCCGGAAACAACAAACTACCACCAAAACTCAGACGACCCGCTTCTGAAGTCCTAAAAGTCTCTGTAATGGTAAAATAATCATTATTGTCCGCTATTGAATCTGATACAATCATAGAAAAGGACACAACAAGAACGCTCAATCTACAAAGAAAGGACACAGTATTGGATCTCATAGATTTAATGCAAATTTTAGAAGACTACTTTAACAAATAGTCACAACGAAATAAATAAATAAAAAGATATTGGGATAGATACCACTCCTCTCAATACCGCAAAGATACACGAAATGTGATAATTAATGCAAATTGAGGCGAAATATTTCGATTCAACATTAAAAATAAAAAAGGCTGTAATCTTTTTGAGTACGCTTTAAATACCCATTTGAGTGTGTTGATTCCACAACGTTACTTTTTAGTGTAACACTATTTCAGGACGGGACAAGGTGTACAAATAAATCGAGGGTGTCTCAGACTTTTGAGACACCCTCTTGTTTCCGCAAACCAGAAAACAGATCTGGGCATTTTTCCTTTAGAATCGCCAGCCTATCGTCACCCCGACCTGACGAAGCTTGCCTTCTTGTGCAAAGGCCTTGCCAAGCGATTCAAAATAGAACGTGTTGTAATGTTGGTCGAATGCATTTTTAACCCACAAATCAAACCCAACACTTCCTTTCACAAAGGAGATCTGGGCATTGGTTATCCCATAATAGCCCTGATTCAGGTCGTTTTCCTCTGTCCAGTAAATGGAACTCGTTGCTGTGTACTGAGCACCAAAGATCACCTTATCCAATATTTTTTCCCGTATATTCCAGGTATAATCGGCTCCCAAAGCCAAAGTGTGTTTTGGAATCATGGGGACATAGTTTCCGGAATAATCCACCTCCTGATAGACCCCATTTACCCTCACAGAATCTTTATAATCGGTAAACCGGGCTTCCGTGAAACCATACGAAGCTTTTAGGCTCAATTCCTTGACCGGCTTTGCAAGCACACTTATTTCAAAACCTTTACTATAACTTCCGGAAGCATTTTTCATCATACGGCCAAAGCCATTCGGAGAAAATTGCGCAATCTGGCGGTCGTTGCAATCAATATAAAACAAAGCTGCATCAACTTGCAATTTTCCTTGAATGGGTTCGGCATGCAGGCCAACCTCATAATTCCAACTGTATTCAGGATCATAGGATATAGCCTTCTTCACATCACTCACCTCTTCCGTTACCGGAATATGGGCCAAAATGGCATTTACAGAGGTCTGAGGCATACCCATAGCCACATAAGGTTGTAATTTATCCTTGATACTCTCTTTCATTTGCGCTGTCATCACAGCCTGCAACTGAGTTTGGACCAAATCCGAAAACAACTGGATATTGTATCCGCCAGCCTGGTATCCTTTTGAAACTGATGCGTATATTCTGTTCTTAGTATTGAAATCGTATTGCATGGAGATCTTTGGAACAACCTGCCATAGATCTTTTGATTCCTTTCCTTCCAGTACCGCATTGGAGGTCAGAACATCACCAATGGACATTCCCCTGCTTGTCATTGAGTAACGATAATTCATGGCTGTCGAAGAAGCATAGTCCAGCAAAACATTCTCGTAATCGAGGCGCAGACCTAGCGTGGCCGATAAACCTTTCAATTTCTGGAAATGCCAGGTGGACTGATGATACAATGCCGCTGAACGATTTTTCTCAGTAAATATGCTAGGAATGGGCATTTCATTGTCAGAGATATCAAAAGTCATGCCGGAGGGCAAATTCTGAACGATGTTTCCTTCCAGAAGACTAGCCACTCCTTCTTCCTTAAAAGTGACAGGTGTATCGGTATTCATGTCCTTATAGTGACCAAAGACACCTATTACCCATTCATAGGGATTGTTTTCATTGGATTTCAAAACAAATTCCTGTGTAAGGGCATTCATTCGTTGTTTTTGATTGAGCGTAAAGATAGATGCAGTAGAAAAGTCCTGATCAAGCTTCAGATCATCATTCAGATGCTGATAACCTGTCATTGAACTGAAAGTCATTGATTCCGAAGATTTTTCCAGCAACAGGCCGGCAGAAAGCATATTGCGTTGATAAGAGCAGGCATCGTTATAGCTCACAATCGGTTTTGAAGTGCTATAAGGTGCATAGAGATAACCATCCTGCGTACTGTAATCGTAGTTTGCAGTCAAATCAGCTTTCCAGCCATTGGAGAAACGGGCTGCAATCTTGCCCCTTGCTCCTGCAGACTTCCGGCTACCGCAATCTTCTCCGTTGTAAGCGTTGTCCACTTCCCCATCCTTCTTGTTGTAATTGGCGGAAACCGAATAAGCCCAATGCGGATTGATCACACGATCGTGAAAAAACTCAACTTTCAGGTCATTGAAAGAAGCATAAGACATTCTGACCCTGTTTCCCGGATCGGCAAACGGAGATTTGGTATGTATATGAATCAAACCTCCCATGGAATTTCGTCCGTAAAGTGTACCTTGAGGGCCGCGTAAAACATCAACCTGCTGAACGTCCTGCAATTCAATATCAAACGCAGACTTGTCAAGATAAGGAATATTATCCACATAAAAGCCTACAGCAGAAGTGTTCAGACGAGAGCCAATACCACGAATATAAACAGCCGAAGTTATTTGGGAACCATAATCGGGAACATAAAGATTGGGAACATAAACAGAAATAGAACGTAGATTCTGTGCGTTCAAAGCTTCCAGCTGCTTGCCCGAGAAAGCCGAATACGAAAGAGGTTGTTCACTTAGAAAAGAGTTCTCACGCATGGATCTGTTGACAACCACTTCATTGAGATTGATACGCATACTGTCTGGCTTAAGGGCTGCCTCCGTTACCAAGAGAGTCGATTCATTTGTCTTTGCTTGCAGCATCAGGGCCGGCAAAAACAACAACATCATCATTTTTTTCTTCATTATTACACCTATTGAAATAAAGTGCAAAGAAAACGATTTTGAAGCACCGGGTCAATCCTCATTTGTGAGGATTGAATCGTCCAGGTACCCCTGAGTATAGGCATATACCGTCAGACCGGGGATTGTCTTTATACCCAGTTTTTCTACAATGTTTTTCCGGTGTGATATGACAGTCGTCAGCCCAATATGCAAATGGTCTGCAATTTCTTTATTCATCAGCCCCTGCGCCACAAGCTGCAGAACCTCTTTTTCCCTGGCACTGAGCACATCGGATGGCGGAGAATCTACCGGCATCGACAAATAGTTGTTTCGCCTGACATTTTTATTTTTCTTACGGTAAGTCGTTACGATGCTTTCCTCCATTTGCAAAACCAACGGTTTGAGCAAATTCTTTTCTATGCGGTCCTGCGTCAGGATTTCCCGGTGAAGCAAGCCGAAAGCGAACACCGTTTGAGCATACTCAAGGTCGGCCTGTTTTAAGTCAAGCACCTGTTCTAGGATTTGGCGAATTTTTTCGAAAACTTGTTGAAGTTGTTGAATTTTCCCGTCATAAAATTCCAGGCTGTAATTCAGGCTATCCGAACGCTCCGATGTATAATCGGGACTATAATAAAGCTCATAAACCGTCGAGACATGTGGAATAATCGTCTGTTTAAGCTGATCCGACCTATTGGAGAGCCACAACCTGTATTCTGAAAAAAGTGGCTTTAGGGTTCCGAAAGTCAACTGCTTTTTTCTCTGGCCTTCTTCAGGACGAAAAGTTCTGAATGTTTTTTGTATCTCACGAATCAATATTTCCAGCTTTTTCAGAAAATAAGGATAAAGAGCTGAAGAAAGAGCCGATAGCTGGAATACACTATAACTGGGCAGCATTTCAGATGGCAGGAATCCGGGTTCGAGAATCACTTTGACCAAACTTAGCAGGTAAGTCTCATTGATCGCTTTCTCCTTGCAGATCTGGCGTATGGACTTCCCATCATAGTCGCTGCCGATACCTGTCAGGTATACGATGGGAAACAAGGCTGGATCCCGAATGATCCATTCCGATAATAGGCTATCTGTTGTTATCTTTTGCATGATCTGTTGAATTTAGGCTTCATAAGTGCTTATTGCTCATATTTTACAGGGATGGTCAAATAAAACACCGATCCCTTTCCAACAACCGAATCCAGCCGAATGGAACCTTTCATCAGCTTGGCAAAGCCTTTACATATAGCCAAGCCCAGGCCAACACCCACACTGTAATTGGTAAAGGTTGAATCTGCCTGGTAGAAACGTTCAAAAATCAAGGCCTGCTGTTCTGAAGAAATGCCAGTCCCGGAATCTTTCACAAAAAATTCAACGTCTTTATCATTAAAGGTAAAGCCAACTTCAACAAATCCCAGCGATGTGAATTTTAAGGCGTTGCTCAACAAATTCGTTAGAATTTGACTCAGTTTCAGCTCATCGGTTGTAATGATGAGATTTTGCCCTTCAACAGGGATATTAAGTTTAAATTCAACATTCTTGTCATTGGCCTGTACCAGAAAAAAGTTGTAGACTTCACGAACGACACCTGCAGGACTGCATTCTCCCAGATTCAGGTTTTCCACCCCAGATTCAATTTTGGACACATCCAGAATATTATTAAGCAAAATCAGCAACCTGTTTCCGCTTTCAATGATATATTTAGAATACTGTTTTACATTGGAATTCTCCGTCACTTCTTCATTCAAAAGATTTGCAAATCCAAGTATCCCGTTTAGCGGCGTACGGATTTCATGGCTCATGTTCGCTAGAAAAGAAGTCTTCAGCCTTTCGCTCCTTTCCGCTTTTTCTTTCGCTTCTATCAGCTCTTTTTCGTATTTAACCGTCTGAGTGACGTCATTTACCAGAACAAGTCTTGCCTGACGGGCATCCAGAAACATATCCTGCGTAGATAATCTGACAAAAATATTTTCTCCGTTTTTAAGTTTGTGGCAAAAGATAGAGTCGTACCGGATTTCTTCCTTAGAACCAAAATGCCGGATGAAATCATCTGTCTCCTCTTTCAGAACGAGTTTCTGCAAGGTCATGGTAAGAAATTCCTCTTTTGTATAACCGTATTTTTCTATGGCTGTTTTGTTTACCGACAGAATACGAAAATTTTCAACGTCAAAAACCCACATGGGATGAGGATTATTTTCAAACAGATATTTATAGGAAGCTTCGCTGTTGAGCAACAGATCCTCCTGTCTTTTTCGTTCCGTTTCATCCCGAAAAGACAGAATATAACCTTCGACTGAATCATTTGCTCCTCTCATGGCTGTTGTTAAAAAACTGACAGGTATTTCCCTGCCCTCCTTGGAAAACAAAACGGCTTGTTTTAAATTACCGATGAAATCATCCTGTATTGCAAAATCGTGAACATCATCCGATAGGCAACATTGTTTGTCTTTGAGTACGAATAAATGCTCAACCCTCTGGGGCATGGGTCCTTTCATTTGCCAGCCTGTCAGTTCTTCAGCTTTCAAATTCAGGTATTGCACCAATCCACTGGAATCAAAAGTGATGATTCCTTCTCCCAGAACATCCATGGTTGCCTTAAACCTTTCCTGATATTTTCGGAGTTCAACTTCCTTTGAAAGAAGTTTGATAAAAATCTTCTCCCTGCGGCTCTTGTATATAAGAATAAATCCAATATACATGGAAACAATAAGAAGAATGAGCAGTAAGATGGAATAAGCAAGCTTAATGTATAGCTCCCTGAAAAGTTCAGACCTGTCGGCCTGAACCACAATGCTCCAAGGGCAACCGGGTATTGGTGACACATACGAACATACAAAAACCCCGCTTCCGTCTTTTCCGTTGACGTAACCTTTGTATCCTAAGGCCGCCTTTTGTGAGGGTTCATCCTGGTCGGATGCCAATGCCCAGCATTCCTTACCGGCAAGGTTACCGACCTTGTAAATTCTAACACGAGAATATTTATCTTTTTTTACCAGAAAAGTCTGAGCTGACTTATCGGAAAAATGCATAGAAATCAAAGTATTGATGTATTCATCAAGAGACTTCCTGCAAATCATACAGGCATACGGATGCCCTTTCACATCGGTAAAAGGGCATAAAAAGTCTATGTATACCCTATTATCCACGGATGATTTGAAAAGATCGGTATTTACACACTTAACCTGACGGGAGCATCGGTCAAGCATGCTCTTTTCGATGGGTTCCAGAACCGGATCAGCACCTGTCGCAGAAAGCATCACACGGCCCTGAGGGGTAAACAAAATAACATCCGAATAATAATGTTCTGACTTGATTTGATTAAGCAATTTTTTGAGGTGCCGGGGTGTCTCAGAGCTATCTTTTTTCAGGTATTTCTCGATAAGTTCTACCATTACCTCATCTTGTGGAAAAAAAGCAATATCATTTACCTCATCGGCATACCATTCAGTGATTTGATTTTGCTTAAAATCGGCAACAAGGCTAAGTTTGTTTTTGACAGATGCTGTAATCGATTCCTTTTCATTCAGGAAATACACGAACAGCACCGCTACAAAAAAGATGCTGAGAAGAGCAATGAAAATGATAAAGTTTTTTTTGACAACCGATAAGACTTTTTTCATGAATCAACTGGCCGATTTATAAGTATAACGAAGATACCAGTGCGCAATTTAATAAATTATTCTTCGAATGCAGGATATTCCTGCACAAAATTCGGTCATGCTTTTTGGGCCATTTCTCCTTTTACCATAAAAACCAACATGCAATCCTTTAATCCTAAAAGATTACCTTTGCAACTTTCATTTAAGGCGAGATCATGTCAACAATTTTCAAAAATCTTTGCATAAGGGACCTCCCCCTGCTATCTCAAAGAAATACGCTATACACGTTCGACCCAAGGAGTATTCTAGACGAATGCCTGGGCAAACACCGGTACATTGTTTCCTGCGAAAACATGCTCTCCAGTATACTTCAGGATCAATACATTGCAGTAAATCAATATGCCGTAAAGCACTCCGACCCCAAGCGCAATTATCTGCTTACAGCCAACATATCAGGTGACCCAAGAATATCTTTGTATGCCCGGATGAGAAAAATGGATTTCCCGGATGAAATTACGCAGTTGTTTGTTGCCGTCCCTCATCCTGAAGCCGATACTCTGGCAGAGGAGAAAGGCTGGAGCATCAACTACAGATACGAGGATTTTCTGAACTACAACAACAAAATTGCCCAAAAAGAAAGGCTTGGAGACCTGACTCCTGCGTGGGAGATCATAGACCCCGGCACCTATCCTTTCGAAGAAACCGAAAACTGTTACTTCAAAAGATCTTTCGGAGCAGGCGGCTATGCCACTTTTCATGCGTCAGACCGGACAGGCATGAAACTGCCAAGTCGAAAATATCCGGCCAGATGGTTTAAAGAGGAAGCGATGGACGGAGAGCCAAGAAGTGTACAAATATACCGCCATCCATCGGGAGATTATACCGTATTCGGTTATTCTGAAATGAAAATCATTTTCAGGAAGAACTATGCAGGTGGCCTGATGAAAAAAACCGACGGTATGCCCATTTACTTAAAGGACTACATTTCATGTGCTCTGGAGCTTCTGGATTCTCTTTTCGGAAATTATACAGGTTTCATGGGGCTTGATTTTCTGGAATCAGATCAAAAAATACAGGTCCTGGAAGCCAATGTTCGGGTAACAATGGCTACCTTTGCCACATTGCAACTTAATGATAGCCCCAGGCAGGAACTTGAGTTTTATAGATTTCAATAGGTTTATATGCAGACACTCATCGAATGGAGTTATTTGGGTTTATTCATTGCCACATTTCTGGCTGGTAGCATCCTGCCTTTTAGTTCAGAATTCGTATTAAGCGGATTGCTGGCCATAGGAGCCAATACAGGCGGTTGCTTACTGGCTGCCACAGCCGGTAATTTTCTGGGTGGAATGACCTGCTATTACCTTGGGCACCTTGGCAAAATTGAATGGATTGAAAAATATCTGGGCATTTCGGACGAAAAAATTCAGAAAAGAATCAAGTTCCTACATGGTAAAGGTGCATTCATGGCCTTTTTCACGTTCGTACCGTTGGCGGGGGACCTCCTGGCGGTCTCGCTCGGCTATATGAGGGCCAACCTGTGGATAACATCCTTCGCCATGCTGGCTGGTAAATTTTTAAGATACGTATTATGGATCTATGTGACCAAAGGGGTCATGGGTCTTTTTTGATCGTTCACTAAATAAATTTCATTATGGAAAGCGTAGAAAAAGTTTTGGAGGCCATGAAACAGGCCGGAGCTCCTGTAAATGCAGGTAAGGTTGTAGAAATGACAGGTCTTGACCGCAAAATCGTGGACAAAGCCATGACGGAACTGAAGAATTCCGGAGCCATTGTTTCACCTAAAAGATGCTTTTGGGAGCCTTCCAAATAAAAAAACATGGATACATTGATTAACCTGCACGAAGCGATATTGCGACATCCGGACGTGCAGTTTTCCGAACCCATGAATTGGCAGATACAGACCGGCGAACACTGGGCTGTAATAGGGCCAAACGGTTCGGGTAAGACTGTTTTTATCGATACGCTCACCGGCAAGTACCCTCTTCGAAGCGGTATCCGTGAATATCCACTTCTTGAAGCTACAGGCTGCAAAGTTTCGGAAGCCATTAAAGCAATGGCCTTTCGTGACATCTCAAGCCTATCAAATGATTACGAAAGCTCCACCTATCAACAACGCTGGAATTCTCAGGAAGCAGAAGAATCACCTCTTATCAGGGATCTGTTGCAAATAAACCCCGACAAAACTTATTCCGACAGAATCCTCAAACTGTTTGGGGTCAAAAGCCTGCTGGCAAGCAAATTGATACAGCTTTCAAGCGGAGAACTCCGCAAATTCCTGATCGTACGGACCTTAATGACCAGACCCAGAATTCTGATTCTGGACAATCCGTTCATCGGCCTGGATGCTGCATCCCGTACCCAACTCAACCAAGTTTTGGAGAGTCTTGCAAAACTGGAAGGTCTGCAGCTCATCTTTGTACTCTCCAATCCAAACGATATTCCCGATATTGTAACCCATGTCTTGCCAATAAGAAAAAAGACATTGGGTAAAATATCGGACCGCACGGATTTTTTGGCCGATACCGCCCTGCAGGAGAAGCTTTTTTCCATGCATCAGAACCCTCTTACAGAACGCAGATTCAACAAATACACTCAGGCTGATTTTACCTCTGAAATAGGCGTAGAAGATAACAGGGACAAGGTTGTCCAGTTGTGCAATGTTCATATAAGTTATGGAAAGCGAACCATCCTCAAAGACTTGAACTGGAATGTTTTGCGAGGAGAACGATGGGCATTGCTTGGCCCCAATGGAGCCGGAAAATCAACGCTTCTCAGTTTGATATGTGCGGACAATCCCCAGTCATATGCCAATGACATTCGCCTTTTCAACCGAAAGCGGGGATCGGGTGAAAGCATCTGGGACATCAAAAAACAGATCGGGTATGTTTCTCCTGAAATGCACAGTTATTACCTGAAAAATGTTCCCTGCAAGGACATCGTAGGTTCAGGATTGTTCGACACCATAGGCTTGTACCGCAAATGCAACCCGGAACAACTGGACTCTTGTGAAAAATGGATGCAAACTTTTGGCATCGATCATCTCAAAGACAAATCTTTTCTGGCCATTTCATCCGGAGAACAGCGTTTGTGCCTCTTGGCCAGAGCTTTTGTAAAGAATCCCGCACTGCTTATTCTGGATGAGCCTCTTCATGGCCTTGACGTTTCCAATAAACTCAAGACAAAAAAAATTATCGAAGATTATTGCATGGATTCAGATAAATCTCTGATCTATGTCACTCATTACACCAATGAAATTCCCGATTGTATCAATAATCAGTTTTTATTAATCAAAAACAAGTAAATTTTCATGAATTCAAACAAACACATTCCGGTCATTTGCTTCCGGAGATGGTCTCGTAAGAACTATGCTGTGTTTGCCAGTCTGAACAAAGTCGTAAAAATCGGCGTGGTCACTTTTTGTTGCACCCTTGTGCAACTTGAATACCAAGGCATTTTTGCGCAATCAGACAGCAGCCAGATATCCAGAGAGGTCAATCTTAACGAAGTAGAGATATCGGAAAACCCAACCAAGCTAGGATCCGGGCTGGCGCGCTCCATTGGCGTTACGGATCAGAGAGAAATCGCAGCGTCACCCCTCCACAGTGTTGACGACATTTTGGAACAAATTGCCGGCGTGGACGTCAGGCAACGAGGATCCGAAGGTGTACAGGCAGATCTCAGTATACGAGGAGGTTCTTTTGACCAAGTCATGGTTCTTCTGAACGGAGTCAACATCACAGACCCACAAACCGGGCATTACAGCCTCGACATCCCGGTTGATCTGTCACTCATTCAACGCATCGAGGTTCTCCAAGGTTCAGGGGCCCGCATCTGGGGACCAAACGCATTCAGCGGAACCATTAATATCATCACTACACCAAACACTTCAACAAAGTCCAATCAAGGCCACCTGGAAATCGAAGGCGGAAGCTTCGGATTTCAATCCTATTCTGCTTCAGGCACGGTTCAAAAAGGTTCGTGGCAATTGGGAGGGTCCGTTTCAGACAAAAAGAGCGATGGATACACGGACAATACAGATTTTGACTTATTCAACAGTCATCTGCAGGCAGCCTTTCACGACCAAGCCTCCGGAACTTTCCAGATTCAACTTGGCTATCAACAAAAAGCCTATGGTGCAAACAGCTTCTACAGCTTTGCCTACCCCAACCAGTTTGAACGGACTAAAACCATTTTCTCTGCTCTAAACTGGGAAAAAATGTTTGGCAAGACAAAACTACAGGCACAAGTATACGAACGCCAACACCACGACCGGTTCGAGCTTTTCCGAAACATGGAAAATGCAGCAAACTGGTACACAGGTCATAACTATCATCAGACAGACGTTTCGGGTGGAAATTTCAAAGCGTTCCTACAATCTTCAATAGGAAAAACATCCGTTGGAATGGATTTACGCAATGAACACATTTTCAGTAATGTACTTGGGACGGAAATGCAGGCTGAAAAATCAGATTTCCTCGATAAAGACGCTGTTTTTACCAAAGAAAAAAACAGAACCAACTACCGCCTTTTCATCGACCAAACCGTCTATTTTGGAGCCTGGACTATTTCCACAGGAATCTCGGGTAATTATAACAGTGATTTTGGACGTTATTTAGAGGGTGGATTGGATGCCGAATACAACATAACAAGCACATTTAAAGCTTTTTGCAATCTAAACAGAGCTGTCAGGATACCAACTTTTACAGACCTGTTTTACAAGAGTGCCACGCAGATAAGCAATCCAAATTTAAATCCCGAAATATCAAATACTTATGAGCTTGGGCTTAAATATTTAGTTCAGAATTTCAATGCTTCGGCATCTGTTTTCTACCGGGATGGAAAAAACGTGATTGATTGGATAAAAATGCCGGATTCGACCAAATGGGAAAGCAAAAATCTCACCAATGTGAAAACCATGGGAGGAGATATGACGTTGGCCTGGCATTTTAGGAAATCGTTCCTTCAAAACTTTCGTCTAAGTTACACATACCTTCATTTGGATAAAGAGGCAGATGGCTACGATTCAAAATATGCACTGGACTATCTGAAGCATAAAATCAGTCTTCATTTGGAACACAGGATTTTTGGAAGCAGGAATGCAGGGAGAATCGATGGCGCCTGGAACTTGTCGTGGCAAGACCGGGCCGGGAACTATACCGACTTTGCCAGTGGCCAGCCAAGAGCCTACCTACCCTGCTTTCTTACCGATGTGCGTTTACAATGGAACAAAAAAAACATCGGAATCCATACCGACGTCAATAACCTGTTCAATGCCCAATACGCCGATTTCGGAGGCCTTATACAAGCAGGACGCTCCATTCGGGCAGGATTGAAACTAAGTTTTTAAGTAAATAGAGTCCGCTCCCGTCCGGGAATCGGGAGCAGACTATTTTATTTTTTCCAGAAAAAACCGATCACACTGGTTACCAATGACAACCCGATACTAAAGCCAAGTGCCCACAGAAAACCGTCCACATGAAAGCCGTCCACGATAAACACCGTCAGATAGACCATCAGAACATTGATAACCAGCAAAGAAAGGCCCAGAGTGGCAAAAGTCACAGGTATCGTCAGGATTTTCAACAAAGGCTTGACAAAAGTATTCAAAACCCCAAGAACCAATGCGACCAATAAAGCCACCAAAAAACTTGCCACATGAATTCCGGGCAGGAAATAAGCCAGCAAAATAACAGCCAGCGTGCTAATCAACCATTTACGTAACATTTTTATCTATTTTTATCGTTCATATCATTCCGCACAAACCGTGACTTCATAACCAAAAGCTGTCACCACGTCTCCAACACGAATTTTGGCTCGTTTTCTCAACTCTATTTCCCCGTTTAAACGTACATTTTCACTTAAAACCATAGCCTGGGCTTCTCCACCGGAACCAGCTATATTGACAATTTTCAACAACTGGATCAATGGGATAAAGTCCTCACCTTTACGCAGTTTAAATTCAATTTTATTTTCCATAAATTTTTAGGAGATTCTGATGTTTGTTAATGGAGAAACCCAATGGATCCAAGCCACTATGCAAAGGTAAACGATTTCTTGAGATTTCCCTAAAATCCAATAGTCGGACAAAGCACAATATACGGTTTTATGTACGATTGCTTTTGTTTGGCATTTTTGTGCTATTTTTGCAGTATTGTTCATTCTTTGAAACCAGTGGCTTTAATTTAATAATCTATCACAATGAAACAACTATTGATTATCGCAGCCTTATCGGCCTTATCCTTTAATATGAATGCACAAGATGTCAAGACCGTTCAACTTAATGAACACAGCAAGGTACGTGGCTCCAATTTAATGGAAGCTTTTCAGAACCGTCAGTCAACAAGATCTTTTGAAAGCAGGGATCTTTCCCTCCAAGACCTTTCAGACCTGCTTTGGGCCGGAAACGGCATCAATCGGCCGGAAAGCGGAAAAAGGACAGCCCCTTCAGCTGTAAATTCTCAGGATGTGGACATTTATGTTTGCAGAGCCGATGGCGCATATTTGTATGATGCAGTATCCAATAGCATCAAACAAGTAAGTACACAGGATCTTCGCCCGCTCTTCGAGGGCAACCGCCCCACCGGAGCACCAGTCATCCTGCTTCTGGTATCGGATATCTCACGTTACAACGGCTATAAACCTGAAAATACGGAAGCAAATGCCAGAACAAACAGCATGGCAACACTTGACGCTGGTATTGTTTCGCAAAACATCGGCATTTTTTGTGCAGGTACAGGACTTGGAACCGTGCCACGTGCCAGTATGGACCAAAACGGCATCCGAAAAGCCTTAAAACTGAAAGATTCACAATCGGCATGGCTGAATCTTCCGGTCGGATACCCTAAAAAATAAAACTATGGCTATTTACCTGGCACCTATGCAAGGCGTTTTCAACGCACATTACAGAAAGGTGTTCGCACAACATTTTACAGGCATTGACAAATGCTACACACCCTTTATCATAACCCACGGTGAGGATGTTTATCCTGACAGGGCGTTTCGTGAGATAACAGCCAATACAGGTATCGTGACCGTTCCTCAAGTCATGGGAAACGATGCCGAACGCTTGTTGGTCTTGTGCCAAAAGATTCAGGATTTAGGAGTCCATGAAATAAATTTCAACATGGGATGTCCTCAAGGTACTGCAACCTCCCGAAAAATGGGATCGGGAATCCTGCCTCATCCAGAAATGGTCGATGAAATTCTGAACAAACTTTTCAGCAACCTTTCCGTCAAGATTTCCGTCAAGACCAGGCTTGGGCTTCATCAACCCGATGAATTCGAACAAATTGTACAGATATTGAACCGCTACCCCCTCTCCGAAATTATTCTGCATCCGAGAGTTGGCAAGCAACTATACCGTGGAGAGGCAGATCGCCAAATGTTCAGACATTATGCATTCCAGCTCAAGGCTCCGGTCATTTACAACGGGGACATTAGTCAATGGGACGACCTAATGATACAGGAGGGCTCCGTGATGATTGGAAGAGGCATTGCCCAAAACCCCTTCCTGGCTGAATGCATCGTAAAAGGCCAGAATATTTTTGACAGCAAAAGATTAAAGAATTTTCACGATGCCTTGTTGGAAGAATACAATCTATCTTACACCGGAGGTGAAAAACAGATTTTGCTCAAGATGAAAGAACTTTGGGAATATCTGAATTTTTCCTTTCCAGATACTCCCAAACTAGCCAAAGCATTCAAGAAATGTCAAAACATGAGCACCTACAATAATCTGGTTCAATCGCTGTTTTAACCATTTACCGAAGTTTGTACTTATTGAAATGAGGAGTGACCACCGTCGCAAAAAAGATGGTGGAAACAAGTACAAGCAAAGCACCGACAAAGTAAGTTAAGGGGAATCCGCTAAATTCGGCCATGCTTCCGCCGAAAGCCAGGCCAAAGCCAATTCCGACATCCCAGCTGGTCAGATAGGTAGAGCTGGCTGTAGCCCTGCGGTTATGAGGAGCCAGGTTTACAAACAAGGTATTGTACGCCGGAAAAATCATGCCATATCCCACCCCCAGCAAAAAAGCTATCGCATACAGCAGAGCGGAAGCAAATGCAATATGGTTAATGGAAACAGGACCCAAAGCAGCAAAAAGGAAAAAGGCAACCACACCAATACCACTGCCATAGGTAATGACCTGAGGTATCTTTCCTTTGTCGACCATCGTACCGGAGAATGTTCTGGATAAAATCATACCAGCAGCCATCAGTGAAAAAAACAAGCCCATACTGCCCATTAAATGGATTTCCTGCGCATAAAGAGCCACATAAGATGTCGTTATGCCGTAAGGAATGGCCATCAAAAGCAAGCAAAAACCAGCCCTCAGGCCTTTCATCAGGAAAAAGCGATCCAACGACAACGGCTCATTGACAAACTTTGGTTTTCTGGGCGCTTTTATCTGCGATGCAAAAGCAAATCCAAGCAGACCGCTTGTCAAGGCCGAATAAAAAACCAGATTGTATGAAGCAGCCGTTTCATGCAACATCAGGCCAATCATAGGGCCGACAGCCATCGCCAGGTTATTGGCAATGCCGAAATACCCCAGGCCTTCGCCACGTCTGGAGGAAGGCATGATATCAACGATAAGAGTATTACCGGCCGTTGTGACCATACCGAACGCAAAACCATGGAGCACACGCATCAAGGCAAAAAGAAGTACCAGCTCCACCAACGGATAACTGATAAAAATAACCACAAAAACCGAGTAAGCTATCAGGTATAAAGGCTTTCTGTTGAACTTGTCTGCAAGGAAAGCGGAGAAAGGCCTTGCAGCAAGTGCAGCAACGGTATAACAAGCCAGAATGACCCCAACCTCTGACTTTGAAGAGTTGAACGTATCAATCAGATATAGCGGAAGAATAGGCAGCAACAGATAGAAACCCAGAAAAAGCAGGAAGTTGCCGGTACAGGCAAAAATGAAGCTTTTGGTGAATAATTTATCTTTCGGAATTTGGGACATAAGCAGTATTGAAAGATGAACGACAAAGGTACAAAAGGTTTTTCAATTGGACAGACTCAGCCAATTGTTTAACCTAAATTGATAATGAACTTTGCTTTTTGTTTATTACCTTCGTCCAATTTAATTGGAGTATTTTTTCAAAAAATGATTGATCAGAACACCATAGACCGCATCCTGGATGTAGCCCGCATAGAAGAAGTCGTGGGTGAATTTGTGACACTTCGGAAACGAGGTGTCAACTATATCGGGCTATGTCCGTTTCACGACGACAAGACCCCTTCTTTCAGCGTCTCCGCCACCAAGGGTATTTGCAAATGTTTCAGTTGTGGCAAGGGCGGCAATGTGGTCCATTTCATCATGGAACACGAGCAGCTCAGCTATTTCGATGCTCTAAAATGGCTGGCCCGCAAATACAATATTGAAATTGTCGAAAAAGAACTCAGCGCAGAAGAACAACAGGTCAAGAACGACCGCGAAAGTATGTTCATTCTCAACGAGTTTGCGCGTGACTATTATACCAGAACCCTTCACGAAAACATCGATGGAAAATCTCTGGGCCTGGGGTATTTCCGGGAACGAGGCTTCCGGGAAGACATCATCCGCAAATTTCAGCTGGGTTTCAGTCTGGATAAAAGGGATGCTTTTTCCAGAGAGGCCATCAATAAAGGTTACCAGAAAGAATACCTGCTCAAAACCGGTCTTTCCATTGCCAACGACAGCGGTGACCTTCACGACAGATACCGGGCCAGGGTCATGTTCCCTGTTCACACTTTATCCGGGAAAGTGGTCGCTTTTGGCGGCCGTATTCTGAAAAAAGACGAAAAGACTGCCAAATACGTCAATTCGCCGGAATCAGAAATTTACCATAAAAGCAACGAACTTTACGGCATCTTTTTTGCCAAACAATCCATTGCCAAAAACGATAAATGTTTTTTGGTTGAAGGATATACGGACGTCATATCCATGCACCAGGCCGGTATCGAGAATGTGGTAGCTTCTTCAGGAACGGCTCTTACCCACGGTCAGATCAGACTGATACACCGTTTCACGAAAAACGTCACCGTTCTGTACGACGGAGACGCTGCCGGTATCAAGGCTTCCTTGAGAGGTATCAACCTACTGCTGGAAGAAGGGCTGAACATTAAGGTTCTGTTGCTGCCTGACGGAGAAGATCCTGATTCCTTTTCCAAAAAGCAAAGTGCAAGCGATTTTGCAGCATACATCAAGGAACACGAAACCGACTTCATCCGCTTCAAGACGACTATCCTGCTCAACGATGCAGGAAACGACCCCATCAAACGGGCCGGCCTTGTCCAAGATCTGGTGGAGAGTATATCCCTGATAGCCGATGACATCACCCGATCCATCTATGTAAAGGAATGCAGCTATCAGCTGGATTTCGACGAACAGTTGCTGCAAAAAGAAGTGAACAAGAAGCGTTACAGCCTCCTGCAACGCGAACAACAAAAACACATAGCCGACAAAAACGGCATTCCCAGAGCCAATTATGCAGCCCAAGCCGGATATAGCCAGACTGCACCCATCGTTCCGGGCGATTTTCCCCCACCTCCTGCCGATGCTTTCCTGGCACCTCCCCCCATTGATGATCAGTATCCGGGGAACATCAACTTTCCCACAGTAGATGCGCAATTATTGGTCACCAGTACCTCACGCCTTGCCAAACCTCAGGAAAAATCCAGAAATTCTTTAGAGAAATTTGAAAGAAACATCGTACGGCAAATCATTCGTTTTGGAGGTCATGAGCTCGGCGTACTGGAGTTAGAAAACGGCGGAACCAGAAATATTTCCGTGGCCGAATACGTCATTCATGACCTTAAGGAAGACCAGATTTTCCTGGAAAATCCCTTGTACCAAAAAATTCTCGATGAAGCCGGTGAACAAATCAAGAATCCAGGCTTTCAATCCGAACGGTATTTCCTGAATCACCGCGACTCAGAAATCAGCCTTTTGGCAGCCGACCTGCTTACAGACCCCTATGAACTGAGTAAAATGCATTCCCGCTTTCAAACCATAGAACAAGATGAGGACAAACTCGATGAACTGATCCCACACATTTTGGTAGACCTAAAAAATGCCATCATCCAAAACCAGGAATTGTCGTTGGTACAATCCCTAAAAAAGGCCCAGGAAAACAAAGATGGAGAGGAAATTACAAAAATTTCGATCAAACTGATGGAAATACGGGAAATCAAGAAAGATCTGTCCAAAAACCTCGGTGAACGCATCGTTGTACGTTGAAATAACCCTAAAAACAAATACATGTATCCTCTTGAAGCAAGAAATCTGTTTAAATCCTACACAGGCCATCTGGCACTGGACGATGTAAGCATCAAAGTACCGGAACAGAAAGTCTATGGATTGTTGGGGCCAAACGGTGCCGGAAAAACGACTCTGATCAGAATCATCAACAACATCACCGCTCCCGACAGTGGTACAGTCTTGTGGCAAGGCAGGCCCATGCAGGCTGCCGACATAGCCCACATCGGATACCTCCCCGAAGAACGGGGTCTGTATAAAAAGATGAAAGTCGGAGAACAGGCTCTTTACCTGGCCAGACTCAAGGGTCTGAGCAAGGCTGACGCCAGAGTCCGTTTAAAATACTGGTTTGATAAATTTGACATCGCCTCCTGGAGCAATAAAAAGCTTGAAGAGCTGTCCAAAGGTATGCAACAAAAGATCCAGTTCATCATTACCGTACTTCATGAGCCTCAATTACTGATCTTCGACGAACCCTTCAGCGGCTTTGACCCTGTTAACACCCAGCTGCTGAAAGAGGAGATACTCAGTCTGAAAAACAAAGGCGCCACCATCCTTTTCTCCACACACAACATGTCATCCGTCGAAGAAATTTGCGATGAGATCACCCTGATAAACCAATCAAAAGTTGTTTTGGAAGGCAATGTGCAACAAATCCGGCAGCAATATGCCGACGGTATCTATAGGCTAACGATCAATCCTTCGGAACGCATTGCCCAATCGGGTAAAAGTTTCGACATCCTGTCACAAGACATACAGGACAACAAATCCTGCCTTAGAATACAGAAAAAGGCGGATTTTAATACAAGCATACTACTCAAGGAACTTTCGGAACAATTTGACATCCGTTCCTTTGAAGAGGAAATTCCAAGCATGAACGACATTTTCATCCAAACCGTAAAATCATGAGCAAGATTGGACTGATTATCGAACGCGAATATCTAAGCCGCGTCAAGAAAAAAACTTTTCTCATCCTGACGATTCTTACTCCGGTACTGTTGGCTGCTCTGATAGCCGTGCCCCTCCTTTTGTCCTTCATCAAAGGATCCGACATCAAGGAGATCGCTGTCTCAGACAACTCCGGCATGTATATTAGCCGACTGAAAAGCAACGATCAATACCACTACATTCCTGCTACAGAATCTTTTGAAACCTACAAGCAAAAGGCAAAAGAAGACCAAGGCGTATACGCATATCTGGTCATCAACGGAAATTTGAGTACGGATACAGCCAAGGTTTCTTTATACTCCCGGAAACAAATCGAAATGGAGCTGAAGGATTTTGTTTCCAATCAATTAAAAGATTTGGCCAGAGAAGACAAGATCGAATCCTACAACATTCCAGGACTGAAGAAAATCATCGATGAATCCAACCCTAAAATTTCATTGAATACGATCAAATGGGATGATGAAGGAAACGAAAAAGAAAGCTCTTCCGAACTTGCCATGGCAATAGGTATGGTTTGCACCATGATCATTTACATCTTCATCTTTGCTTACGGAGCCATGGTCATGTCCGGAGTCATCGAGGAAAAGTCCAACCGTATCGTGGAAGTTATCGTATCTTCCGTCAAGCCTTTCGATCTGATGATGGGAAAAATCATCGGCATCGCCATGGTCGGGCTAACCCAGGTGCTCTTATGGGTTGTCCTGATTGGGGGCATCCTGGGCATAGCCGGCATCGTGGCCAAAGACAGTGTCACACCCGAAAAGATGGAAAAATTCAGCACCGAAATCGTTTCAACCCAGAGCAACCAGCCAACCGGCATGGGCACCGTGCAACCGGCAGATGTACAAGCTCTGTCTTCAGCTCAGAAAGAAGCAGAACCCACCATCAGGAAAATCTACCAGATGGTTTCCAATATAAACCTGGGAGAAATATGTTTCTGGTTCATTCTGTATTTTCTGGGCGGATATCTGCTGTACGCATCACTCTTTGCAGCCGTAGGCAGTGCCATAGACAACCAGGAAGACGCCACACAATTCACCATGCCCCTGACCATGATTGTCCTCTTTGCCCTTTATGCCGGCATATACAGCGCATCCAATCCGGACGGGCCACTGGCTTTATGGTGCTCCATGATACCATTCACCTCACCCATCGTCATGATGGTGCGTCTGCCATTTGGAGTACCTTTGTGGCAATTGCTCGTTTCCTTCGGCCTTTTGGTCATCACATTCCTGCTGACGACCAAAATCGCATCAAAGATTTACAGAACCGGCATCCTCATGTATGGGAAAAAGCCAAGCTATAAAGAATTATGGAAATGGCTTAAATTTAAAAATTAAGAAAAATTATTGTATTAGGTTACTTTCCTGAGTTACAAGCTTCTTAAAAATTAACAAAATCCATGTATCTTTGTGGTTCAGCCTGAACTCTTGTGAGGCTCATCTTGTTAGTCAATAAAATAACGAATATGAATGAAACTGAAAAACTGGTAAAAGCTGTTGTAGAAGGTATTCAGGAAAGAAAAGGAAAACGGATAACCGTTGTAAACATGACAAAATTGGACGCGATCTGTCGTTACTTTGTCATTTGTGAAGGTTCATCCAATACTCAAATACTGGCCATTGAAGATTCCATCAAGGATTATGTAAGAGATAACATGGGGGCCAGACCCTTCGCTGAAGATGGCCTGGCCAATGCCTTATGGATTGCCATGGATTACGGAGAAGTGATGGTTCACATTTTCGAACGGGAAACCAGAGCCTTTTACGATCTTGAGCACCTTTGGGCAGATGCCAAATTGACAGAAGTTCCCGATTTGGAATGATTTATGCAGGACAATTAGTGCCGGACTTTTCCGGAATAAAAACGAATAAACTTTAAGATGGAAAAAAAAACTTTGAAAAAAGACAATAAACCTCCTCAATTTCGCTTCAATCTATATTGGATATACGCCCTGATTTTTGCGGGCATCATTGGAGTATCCCTGTTTAGCAACAAAGAGACCACCAAGGAAGTCTCCATGACCGAATTTGAACAATACGTCAAGAACGGTTGGGTGGAAAAGATGGTTGTTCTCAAAAATAAAGACATTGTAGAAGCCTACATCAAAGATTCCTCTCTCAATTTAGTTTTTGGGAAAGAAGCGCAACAGGCCAAAGGAAGCAAGGTGGTTGCCACCATCCCTTCTGCCGACCGGTTTGACGTTTTCACCCAAAAAGCCAAGGACGAATATGGATATACAGGCAATGTTTCCTATGAAAAGAGCCAGGACATTCTGATGAGTATCATTGTAAATGTCCTGCCATTCCTGCTTCTAATAGGCATCTGGTTATTTTTCATGAAACGGATGTCTGGCGGCGCCGGAGGTTCCGGAGGCGGTGGCGGCGTTTTCAGTGTTGGAAAATCCAAGGCACAACTCTTTGACAAAGGTTCCGACAACCGCATCACCTTTAAGGATGTGGCTGGTCTGACAGAAGCCAAACAAGAGGTTGAAGAAATCGTAGCCTTCCTCAAAAACCCTTCCAAATACACGGAACTGGGTGGCAAAATTCCTAAGGGTGCCCTGCTTGTTGGCCCTCCGGGAACAGGTAAGACCCTTTTGGCCAAAGCGGTGGCCGGAGAAGCAGACGTACCTTTCTTCTCTCTTTCGGGCTCAGACTTTGTGGAAATGTTTGTCGGTGTAGGAGCTTCGCGCGTACGCGACCTTTTCCGTCAGGCCAAGGAAAAATCGCCGTGTATTGTCTTCATCGATGAAATCGATGCTGTTGGGCGTGCCCGTGGAAAAAACCCCAACATGGGTGCCAACGATGAACGTGAAAATACACTGAATCAACTATTGACAGAAATGGACGGTTTTGGATCCAACAGCGGAGTGATCATACTGGCTGCAACCAACCGTGCCGACATACTTGACAAAGCGTTGCTCCGTGCCGGACGGTTTGACAGACAAATAAACGTTGATCTGCCGGATATCAATGAACGCCGTGAAATATTCAATGTACACCTTCGCCCAATCAAGATTGACGAAAGCGTTGATCCTGAATTCATGGCCCGCCAGACTCCCGGCTTTTCCGGGGCCGATATCGCCAATGTTTGCAATGAGGCTGCTTTAATTGCGGCCCGTAAAGGCAAAGCCATGGTTCAAAAACAAGATTTCCTGGATGCAGTGGACCGCATCATAGGTGGTCTGGAAAAGAAAAACAAGATTACCACCGTTGCCGAACGTAAATCCATCGCCATTCACGAGTCCGGACATGCCACCTTAAGCTGGTTGCTGGAATTTGCACATCCGTTGTTCAAGGTGACCATCGTCCCACGGGGCAAAGCCTTAGGAGCAGCCTGGTATCTTCCCGAAGAACGCCAGCTCACCACAAAGGAACAGATGCTGGACGAAATGTGTTCCACGCTGGGCGGACGTGCTGCCGAAGAGCTCTTTCTGGGCAACATTTCCACCGGAGCTTTAAACGATCTGGAACGTGTTACCAAACAGGCTTACGCCATCGTTGTCTATTATGGCATGAGCGAAAGCCTGAACAACATCAGTTATTTCGACTCCTCCGGTTCTTCCGAATTCTCTTTCTCGAAACCCTACAGTGAAAAGACTGCCGAAGCCATCGACAGAGAAGTCAAGGCTCTTGTGTCTGAACAATACGACCGCGCGAAACGAATCCTGTCAGAGTACAGCAAAGGGCACAATCAATTGGCCGACATGCTGGTTGAACGTGAAGTTATTTTTGCAGAAGATCTGGAGAATGTATTTGGAAAACGTCAATGGACTTCCAGAACGGAAGAAATCATTGAAGCCCAGAAAAAAATAGATGCAGAAAACGCTCTTACTGAAATAGCCAATGGAACCATTCTGTCAGCTGAGAACCCGGAAAATAAATTGCCGGAAAACAGTGAACCGGCTCAATCGGTAGAAGCAGGAGAAGAACAGGAAACCGACAAACAAGACAATACCGAGAAAACCGGCGATCAATGAAGAATTTCATAACCAGAACGATATCAGGTGCCGTTTATGTCGCCCTGATTAGTTCTTCCATACTTTTCAGCCCTTATACGTTCGTTGCACTTTTTGCGATTATAACAGGGCTTGCACTATGGGAATTTTACTCCATTCTTGAAAAAAACGGAGAAGCTAAAATTGACAAACCAATCGCCACTCTGGGCGGTGTTTATCTTTTTGTAACCGGATTTTTCTGGTTTCAGGGAGTACTCCCAGTCAAATACATTTCCCTGTGGTTTGTCATGATGCTTTATCTGATGATTCGTGAACTATATACCAAAGAAGAGCATGCTATTCGTGACATTGCTTTCACTTTCTTTGGTCAGGTTTATATAGCTCTGCCATTCATGTTCCTGAGTAGAATGGGCTTCCCGGTCATAGAAACAGGAGATATTGTGTACAACCCCATATTTCTAATGTCCTTCTTTGCCCTCATTTGGGTATCCGATACAGGAGCCTATCTGGTAGGAATGACATTTGGCAAACACAGGCTCTTCGAGCGCATTTCTCCTAAAAAATCATGGGAAGGCTTTTTCGGCGGTGTGGCCTTTGCCATTCTGGCCTCCATTGCTATTGCAAATCTGTTTCCCGGATACCTCAACACAATCCAATGGATAGGTTTTGCACTGACTACGGTCATTTTCGGAACATGGGGAGATCTGGTGGAATCCATGATCAAGCGTTCACTCAAAATAAAAGATTCAGGAAACATTATACCTGGGCACGGTGGTATTTTAGACCGGTTTGACAGTAGCATTCTTGCTGCTCCTGCCATTGTCATTTATTACCTGTTCCTGATATAGTATATTAAACCTTTCCCAACTTTCCTAGTCTTAATAAAGTTATACGATAAATGGAAATGCCTAACGACACAGTACTATTGTCTATGCTTCACGACGAAAAAAAACGTCGTGAAGCATTCAACATCCTCGTGAAACAGTATTCCGAAAGCCTATACTGGCAGATCCGCAAAATGGTACTTTCCCACGATGATGCCAACGACATTCTTCAGAACACTTTTCTGAAAAGTTGGACAAACATCGATCAATTCAGAGGAGATTCCAAAATTTCCACCTGGCTTTTTCGTATAGCCATTAACGAGACTTATACCTTCCTTAATAAGGAAAGGCAAAAAAACCAGTCCAGCTTTGTCGATCTGGAAGATATCATGGTACAGGAGTTACAAAGTGACCCCTATTTTTCCGGTGATGAAGCAGCCTTGAAGCTGCAAAAAGCCATCATGACATTACCCGAAAAACAACGGTTGGTTTTCAACATGAAGTATTACAACGAAATGAAATACGAAGAAATTTCTGACGTTTTAGGGACATCGGTTGGAGCCCTCAAAGCCTCCTACCATTACGCTGTCCAGAAAATTGAGGCCTATCTTGCTTTGGAAATTTCATAAAAATATTAAACCAAACGCAATTCATTCAGTCTAAGAAGTACTTTAAAAAACCAGATAAATTGGGAAGATAGCCCAAACTTTTGGGAGGAAAAGAATATGAAAGATAAAAATCTACATTTGAACGAAACTGGCAACAGATCGGTATTCAAAGTACCCGAAAATTACTTCGATGATTTTCAGGCGGCATTGAACAAGCGCATTGATTCACTTGAAGCTGAAAACGAAAAAGTGAGAGATGTTGAGGTTGAATCCAAGCCAAAGAGATTATTCCTGAAAATGGACTCTATAAGGCCGGTTCTGTACATGGCAGCCATGTTTGTGCTGTTGCTTTTCAGCGTTGGGCTGGTTTTGAATCTGACATCAGACAAGACCTCCTCTTCCCTGCACTTATCTGCTGAAAGTACAACGCAAACCAAAACCCCGGCCACAAACATTCCAACGGCAGAGGATTATCTGATCAATTCAGTTGGTACGTACGGCATCACCGAATACTACATTGAATCAGGAACTGAGGAATAACCAATTTAACAGAAAAATGAAACGATACACCCTATTACTCATTCTAAGTCTGATGATTACCGGGCTTTGCGCCCAGGACAACGACCAACGCAGACAACGTTGGGAAGAAATGAAAGCTGCACGTGCAATCTATTACACTGAACGTATCGGCTTGACTTCAGAAGAATCCAAGTTATTCTGGCCGCTGTATAATGAACTGGAAGAAAAGAGAGGCAAACTACACAGAGTCATTTCCGCCCAATTCAAAAATGCCAAAAGAGATTCCAACGGCCAAAAAATCATCGATTATACCAAAGCAACAGATGCTATGGTCAATACACATCTTCAGGAAGCCATGCTTGAAAAGAATTACCACATGAGGTTCAAAAGGATCCTGTCTCCGGAAAAATTGTTTAGGTATTACGGAGCGGAACGTGAATGGGCGAATAAGCTGCTAAAAGATATAGAGAAACGAGGCGACAGGAGATAGTCTCACGATGTTCTTTTTAATAAACAAGGCCGTTTCTATCGCTAGAAACGGCCTTGTTTTTTTGATGGGAAAAAGATCTAAAGACCTTTGGCTTTCGCTTCATTCCATAGGATATCCATATCAGAAAGAAGCATATCCCTTAAGGATTTTCCCTGTTTGATGGTGTTCTCCTCCAGATAATTGAAACGGTCCCTAAACTTCTTGTTCGTCCTTTCCAAAGCGTTGTCCGGATTGATCTTGTATAATCTGGCGGCATTGATCAGGCTGAAGAACAGGTCGCCAAACTCAGCTTCCATCTTATCCTTGTCCAACCGATCGATTTCTGTCATCAGTTCCGTAAATTCCTCCTGTACCTTCTCCCAAACCTGCTCCTTCTTATCCCAGTCAAAGCCTATTCCACGGGCCTTATCCTGCATTCTGAAAGCTTTTATCATAGAAGGCAAAGAATCGGGGACACCTGCCAGCACAGTACGATTCCCGTCTTTTTCCTTGAGCTTAAGTCTTTCCCAGTTTTGTTCCACTTCCTTCGAACTGGACACCTCAACCTCACCAAAGATATGAGGATGTCTGTAAATCAACTTCTGCATCAATTTCTCGCAAACATCCTGAATGTCAAAAACAGACTTTTCGGCACCGATTTTCGAATAAAAAAGAATATGGAGAAGCAAGTCGCCCAATTCCTTGCTAATCTCAGCATTATCCTGATGAAGAAGCGCCTCGCTAAGCTCATAGGTTTCCTCAATGGTCAGGGGCCGGAGTGTTTCATTTGTCTGTTCCTTATCCCATGGACATTTCTGGCGTAATTCGTCCAAAACGTCAAGCAGACGGCCAAAAGCCTGCATCTGTGATTCTCTTGTATGCATATTCTTGTGAGGCATCGCCTCCATCTATGATTAATAGGTAAAAAGACCCGTATAGTGAATGCCAAGCAATACCGCAAAATTATTGCCATACATCTTACCTCTATCTCCTGATATTCCCAGGCTTATGCTGGTGTTCTTCAGAGACGAAAGAGGTTTTTCCGCTTCCAACTGATAGGAAAACTGACCTTTGCAACGATCATAGACAACAGAAGGTGAACCCCAATTGTCAGAATAAGCGAATGTAGCCTTATAAGAGACATCTTTGATGCAACCCGTTCCGGCCAGATAATAAAGCCTGACTTTATTATTTTCAAATTCCACAGACCCATTTTCATTGTATTTTGGAGAAGTCAGCCAGGGATTGCCGATGGCCATGTCATAAAAAGACCAGCCATTCGTATATACACCATTATTGTAATAGCCATCCAAGCCTCCGTAAATAATACCGTCTAGATCGTGCCAAGGGCCACTCTGATCGGTGGTAGACATGTACTCCAACACCAGACGGTTCAACGGTTTAAAACGTTTCAGCCGGACAGAGGCTCCCCAAAGCCCGTCTTCCACGTTAAAAGCACTATACATTCTATGTATGGGACCATCTTCGTAAATATTCTGCCAGTAAAAAGAGAGATCGGTCGATGCCAGTTTTATGTCCAATCCAAGATTCTTGGAAATGATGTGATTACCCAAAGCATTGTAGCGCTCCGTACCCGGAGAAGAGGCATCTCCGCTATCCCCAAAGAATACACGTTTGAAATTGCCCCAAGTCACCGGAGAGGTTCCATAATCAGGAGACGTACCGGCCCACTGACAAACATGCTGCAAACCGAAATTGATATTGACGGGGAAAGAACCGCCCAATCTTATATAAGCATATTTATGATGCAACAAGGTATTGGCAGTGACGGTGCTGTCCGTAAACCATCCATGCGTTATTCCTCCTTTGACCTCAATATAGCCCCGGGTATAGGGCACAGCGACATAATCATCCGATTCCAGAGATACGCCAAACATAGGACGACTATTCCTGGAAAAAATCATACCACCGCTCGAGAGCTCCGGATCTTGATTTCCATAAATCCTGCGTTTGGCGCCTAAAGTGCCTTTTAGAAAAAAAGCTTTACCTTCCGCGTACAATTCACCGGGGAAAAAACGGTTTTCAGAAGTGGAGAAATTTGCATCAAGCTCGGTTCCAAACCCATAATCAAAACGGGCCGATTTTTCCATCTTCTTATGCATCGTTCCCCAAAGACTTAAGCTGTTGGGTGTTACATCGTAACGATCAAACTGGTTAGCAGAACTCAAAAAAGGAGAATACTTTCCTTGCCCCGGATTGATTCGGGCATTCAGGCTATATTCGATCGTATCCGTTTGTGCCTGCAAAGATGCCGTTCCAAGGAAAAACAAAAGTTCTAAAAAATATCGAATTTTCATACGTTTCAAAATTAAGGTCTGAACATCCAGACATCCCGCTTACATTCCACGTCATCCTCTCCCATCGCCACATAGCCTTTACCTCCAATGGTAAAAACTACGGCATTTTGCCTGGCTCCACCAGGAAAGTCTCCCCGTTTGGTCCAGGAATTATCGGTTGGATCGTATTCAACAATATCGGACAACAGACGCCCTCCGTTCAAGGCACCATTCCAATAGCGTCCCAAAAGGACATAACCTTTACTGTTAATAGCCATGCCATTGGATAAGATTCGGGCAGCAGGCAAATCGGCTCTCTTGGACCATTTTTGGGAAACAGTGTTGTACTCATAAAAGCAGTCCAGGTTGTATCCATTAAAACCGGACCCTACATAAAAACTGTTTCCAAGAGTAAAACCAGCCATGTTATTGGCTCCGTACGGAGCCTTTTCCAACTGGGTCCAGGTATCGGTTGAAGGTTCATATTTCCAGGTTTCCCGGATAATCTTCACTCCGTCATACCCCAAAGTGACATATAAAGAGCCATTGACGACGGCAGAAAAAAGATCGTTCTTACCAGATCCAGGAAATGATTTCCTTTGCGTCCAAGTATCGGTCTGGGTATCGTATTCCCAAAAATCACTGTAAAGATTGGTGGAAGCATATGGCCCAATGGCTCCCATTCCAACATAGGCCTTGGTTCCAATAACACCGGCAACAGCCTTAACCCTGGGCACACCGGGAAAATCAGTCTTTCGAGTCCAGGTGTCCGTTTGAGAGTCATATTCCCAAAGATCTTTTAGGAAATCAGCTTTCCAGGCAGCCCTTCCCAGGCACACATAAGCCTTGTCTCCAACCACAAAGGTCGATGCGGATGCACGTGCCGCCCCGGGAAAATCCTTCAAGTGCGTCCAGTCATTTATAGATTCTTCCGGATAGTCCTTGCAGGAAGAGAGCCCTGCTAAAACAAATAGACAAAACAAAAGACGCCACTTCATCTCAATAATAAATTAAATTTGGGTAGAAAGAACTACCTAATTAAAAAACGACCAATGGTAAAGAATGCCAAAAGGTCGTTTCCCAATTTATTTTTTCAAGGCAACAATGCTTTCCTGCAAAGATTTGATCTTTGATTCAGCATCGGCCTGCTTTTTACGTTCGGCTTCCACTACGGCAGGCTTTGCGTTGGCCACAAAACGTTCGTTGCCCAGTTTGGCAAGTACCGACTTGAGGAAGCCCTGTAAATAGTCAATTTCAGACTGCATCTTGGCTATCTCATCCTCGGCATTGATCAAATTACCAAGCAACAGCGCATACTCTGTTGTTCCAACCATAAAGGCTGCCGTACCGGCCCCTTTTTCACTGACCTGATTGATGGCACTCAAATTGGCCATTTTCAACAGAGCTGCATCATAGAGTCCTTTGTGCTGGCCAACAAACTGAAGTTCCAGAACTTCCTTATTGGGTATGTTTTTCTCAAGACGAATGGAGCGGATGGATGAAATAATGGCTTTGGTTGTCTCAAAATCATTGATGATGTTCTCGTCAAAGCCAGCAACCTTGGGTTGCAGAGAAATCATGATGCTTTCGCCAGCCTTACGTTCAGAAATGTTGTGCCACAATTCTTCGGTAATGAAAGGCATAAACGGATGCAAGAGTAAAAGCAGTTTTTCAAAGTAGCCCATGGTCTCAGCCAAGGTTTTAGGATCAATATCGTGCTGATAAGCCGGTTTGATCAATTCCAGATACCAGGAAGAAAATTCATCCCAGAAAAGCTTGTAAACGGTCATCAACGCTTCTGAAATCCTGAATTTCCCGAAAAGGTCGTCCATTTCGTTCACCGCTTTTTGCAACTGTTGGCCAAACCACTCAACGGCAATGCGTGACGATTCCGGCTGAGGCAAGGATTCATCAACGTTCCAGCCTTTAACCAAACGATAGGCATTCCAGATCTTATTGTTGAAATTACGGCCTTGCTCACAAAGAGATTCGTCGAAAAGAATGTCGTTTCCGGCAGGAGCTGCAAGCATCATGCCCATACGCACCCCATCGGCACCGAAATCGCGGATCAGGTTGAGCGGCTCGGGGGAGTTTCCCAAAGACTTGGACATCTTGCGTCCCTGCTTGTCACGGACAATACCTGTCAGGTATACATTCCTGAAACAAATATCCTTTTGGTATTCGAAACCGGAAATAATCATACGGGCAACCCAAAAAAAGAGGATGTCCGGACCAGTCACCAAATCGTTGGTCGGATAATAGTAACGGATGTCTTCGTTGTTAGGCCTGTTGACTCCGTCAAATACGGAAATCGGCCACAACCAGGAAGAAAACCAGGTATCCAGACAATCCTCGTCCTGACGCAGATCTTCAATGCTCAAAGAAGTAATTCCCGAACAGCACTGACATTTTCCCTTAAATAATTTTTCATTGGCCAGTTTGACCGCTTCTTCAGGTGTTTCGGCTACTACAAATCCACCCTGAGGTAAAAAATAAGCCGGAATGCGATGCCCCCACCATAACTGACGGGAAATGCACCAGTCCTTGACATTTTCCATCCAGTGTCGGTACGTATTCTTGAATTTGGGCGGAACCAACTTGATGTCGTCGTTCATGACTGCATCCAGGGCTGGTTTTGCCAACTCCGTCATCTTGAGGAACCATTGCATGGAAAGTTTGGGCTCGATAGGCGCATTGGTCCTTTCCGAACAGCCAACCTTATTGGCATAGTCTTCTACCTTTTCCATAAGGCCTGCAGCAACAAGGTCTTTTTCTATCTTCTCACGGACATCAAAACGGTCCATGCCCTCGTACATCTTTCCATGTGCATTGAGCGTTCCGTCGTTGTTAAAGATATCGATGGTTTCCAGGTTGTATTTTTCACCCAGCATATAGTCATTGACATCATGTGCCGGTGTAACTTTCAGACAACCTGTACCAAATTCAATGTCAACGTATTCGTCTTCAATGACAGGAATGGAACGGCCGATCAACGGAACAATGACGCGTTTACCTTTCAACCAGGCATTCTTAGGGTCCTTGGGGTTGATACACATGGCGGTATCCCCCATAATGGTTTCAGGTCTGGTGGTTGCGACAACGGCATAACCATCGCCACCATCCACCTTGTATCTGAGGTAGTAAAGTTTGGAATTCACTTCCTTGTAAACGACTTCTTCGTCGGAAAGAGCTGTCTGGGCTTTGGGATCCCAGTTCACCATACGGACACCTCTGTAAATAAGTCCTTTATTGTACAGGTCGGTAAAAACTTTCAACACACTCTTGGAACGGGCTTCGTCCATAGTAAAACAAGTACGGTCCCAATCGCAGGATGCACCCAGCTTCTTAAGCTGTTCCAGAATGATGCCGCCATGTTCGTCTGTCCACTCCCAGGCATGTTTCAGAAATTCATCACGGGTGATGTCGGTTTTCTGGATACCTTGCGCAGCCAAACGACCAACCACTTTGGCTTCCGTTGCAATAGATGCATGATCTGTACCAGGCACCCAACAAGCATTTTTGCCCTGCATGCGGGCACGGCGGATCAATATATCCTGAATGGTATTGTTGAGCATATGCCCCATATGCAAAACACCGGTCACATTAGGCGGCGGAATGACAATGGTGTACGGTTCGCGTTCATCGGGAACGGAACGGAATAATTTATTGTCCATCCAATATTGATACCATTTGTCTTCTACCTCAGCGGGGTTGTATTTACTGACTATTTCCATAAACTGATAAAAAGCTCTAATTTTTTTAAAGGTTCTTTTTTCTGCAACCCCCTTCACATAAAGGCTTGCGGAAACTATGCATTAAAGTTGGCAAAGGTAATAAAAATACCTTGGAAACAGATGTGAAAGAACAGTGGTTTTGGAAGATAATCTAAAAAACAACAATCAGAAATACAGGGTATTTAAAAAAATCAATATCTTTGCCCGGTTTTCTAATTTAACTTTTTTAACAATGAAATCGGCTTATCCCAAAATCCTGATGTTCTTGTCCTTGGTCTTAGTTATTCCCCTCAGTTCTTGTGAGGAAAGCAGCACTGTTGAGATTGAGGGACCAAATATTGCATTTTTGCTTTCCTTTGCCGAACTTGAATCCCATCTTCAAAGAAGCGCGACATCAGACTATGTTCTGGTTGCCACCAGTGATACTATCAAAGGTCAAAATATCGAATCCTATCTAACAAGGATTGGCCAGGACTATACTTCTGTCGTCGAAGCCGCAACCATCAGGAATGCATTGCTGGAACTATCCCAGGGAGCCGATTTTACTGGCGTAAAATCACTTGAATTCAAGTACCAGCTTGTTGGTACAAACGAAGAAATTACGCTGACAAAGGTTAATCTTGACGGATCAGACAATCAAAGCATCAGCTTCAGCGACATAAGAATAGACAAAAAACAAGCATTTGACTTTATACAGAAAAATGTGATTGGCAAAATCTATGCCATATACGATCCGACTACCGTCAAATGCTTCCAAAACGGAGTATCTTACAGATTTATGGCCAACACCACACTAACAGTCAAGCAATCGACGCTGGCAGAGAGTTTGCTGGGCTTGGCAGACTAACCAAAATTCATAGGCCTATTCTGTCTTTCATTTTCCGCTTCAAATGTGCGATGGCATCAATCTGGCTCATGCAATGCGATTAAGAAACGCGATTGTCTATACCTTCAATGTAATTGACAAAAGCCTGGTTAACCAACCTTATGCCCCCGGGGGTAGGATAGTTTCCTGTGAAATACCAGTCTCCAATATTGTTGGGGCAAGCCTTGACAAGATCTTCAGGATACTGATAGACAAGCTGGACCTGAGCTTTGGTTCCTTCGGGAGTCAACATCTCTGCAATCTTACTGGAAACTTGTTCAACCGTGAAAGGTGCATATATTTCCTTCACATAATTGACAATCTGTTCTTCCCTGGGTTTAAGTTGCTGGGCCTTGATCTTATTGTACACCTCATTAATTGTTTTTTCCTGCTGAGTATCCTTGAGCAATTCTATGGCAGCTTTAAATGCGATGAATTCACCCATACGGGACATATCAATACCATAGCAATCCGGAAAACGCACCTGCGGAGACGAAGACACGATCACGATTTTTTTGGGATGCAACCGGTCCAGAATCTTGATAATACTCTGCTTAAGGGTGGTTCCACGTACGATGGAATCGTCAATAATAACCAGATTGTCTTCAAAAGGCTTCAGAGAACCCCATGTTACATCGTAGACATGGGCTGCTAAATCATTTCTTCCACCTTGCTGGGCAATAAATGTTCTAAGCTTGATGTCCTTGATGGCCACTTTTTCCAGACGGGGATGCAATGCAAGTATCTGGTTAAGTTTGTTTTCATCGAGGTTTTTGATGTTCTTTTTGATATAATCCTTCTTGAGGTTGTTTACATATCGTTCCAACCCCTGACTCATTCCAAAAAAAGCAACTTCGGCAGTATTGGGTATATAGGAAAATACGGTATTCTCAATATCAAAATCAATCGCTTTCAGGATAGGCTGAGTAAGCAATGCACCCAGTTTCTTTCTTTCCTGATAAATATCCTCATCGCTTCCGCGGGAAAAATAAATACGTTCAAAGCTACAAGATTTTTTTTCGAACGGCTCGCGAATCTGTTCGGTGAAGATACGTCCGCTTTTCTTGACAATCAGGGCTTTTCCCGGATCCAGTTCCTGCACCGCGTCTGCGGATACGTTCATGACGGTCTGGATGACAGGTCGTTCAGAAGTAACCACAACAACTTCCTCATCCGCATACCAAAAAGCAGGACGAATACCCCACGGATCACGGAAAACAAAAGAATCGCCATGCCCCATCATGCCACAGATGGTATAGCCACCATCCCAATTGAAGGAAGACTTGCGCAATACAGCCGGAATATCGATTTGTTCTTCAATAACCTTGGCTATATTCTGGACACCTTCATCCTCGAGTTTGTCAAATTCCTTCTGAACTTCTCGATCCAGATAATGCCCAATGGTTTCAAGCATCAGGAAAGTGTCTCCCATATCACGCGGATGCTGTCCTTTTTCTATCAGACGGGCTGAGACTTCAGAAACGTTGGTGAGGTTGAAGTTTCCACACAGGCAAACATTTCTGGATTTCCAGTTATTTCTGCGCAAAAACGGATGAACATATTGAAGACCTTCTTTGCCTGTGGTACTGTAGCGCAAATGCCCCATCAACACCTCACCGGCAAAAGGCAGGTTATCCTTTGCCCAACCCGGATCATTGACCTGTTCGGGAGAAAATTTGGCATATTTCTGGCCATAAGCAGAAAAACAAGCGTCAATAGCCTGAGAGCCCAGAGCCCTTTCCCTGTTGATATATTCCTGACCTGGCTGCATATCAAGCTTGACACAAGCCATTCCTGCGCCTTCCTGACCACGGTTGTGCTGTTTTTCCATCAGAAGATACAGCTTCTGAAGTCCATACTGCCAGGAACCATACTTCATCTGATAATACTCCAGGGGCTTCAACAAACGAATCATAGCCACCCCACACTCATGCTTAATTGCCTCACTCATATTAAAATGAAAATAAATAAAAACCTTGAACAATTATCTTTATTAATGAGCAAGGGTTCTCAATCAACTCAAGAACCCCACTCCACAATATCAAAACTGACATTGGAGAAATCTCTTACTCGACTGTTACCGACTTTGCAAGATTTCTAGGCTGATCCACATTACACCCTTTCACGATTGCAATGTAATACGCCATCAACTGCAAAGGCAATGCCGCCAGCAAAGGTACGAAACACTCGCAGGTTTCAGGAATTTCAATAAAGTAATCCGCCATTTCCCGGATGACCGTGTCACCCTTGGTTATGATAGCCACTACCCTGCCTTTTCTAGCCTTGATTTCCTGAATGTTGCTTACCACCTTATCGTACATACCTTTGTTCGGAGCAATAACAACGACAGGCATTTCACTGTCTATCAAAGCAATAGGACCATGTTTCATTTCTGCAGCAGGATAACCTTCCGCATGTATGTATGATATTTCTTTCAGCTTCAAAGCGCCTTCCAAAGCTACCGGATAATTGTAACCACGACCCAGATAAATGAAATTCTTGGCATAGGTGAAAATGCCCGAAAATTTCTCAATGTTACTGTTGACCTTCAACGTTTCTTCCATTTTATCAGGAATATTGGCCAATTCAGAGACATAGCTTTCAAAGACTTCCCTTGAAAGCGTACCTTTTTCCTCAGCAATGGTCAGGGCGATCAAACTCAAAACAGTAACCTGGGCGGTAAAAGCCTTGGTCGAAGCAACACCTATTTCCGGCCCGGCGTGTGTATAAGAGCCAGAGTCGGTATTACGGGCAATCGAGGACCCTATCACATTGCAAATACCATAGACAAAAGCACCCTGTTTGCGTGCCAGTTCAACAGCTGCCAATGTATCGGCGGTTTCACCGGACTGGGATATAGCAATCACAACATCGTCCTTGTTGATTACCGGATTGCGGTACCGAAACTCAGAGGCATATTCCACCTCCACCGGAATCCGGGCAAATTCCTCAATCAGGTATTCCCCTATCAATCCGGCATGCCAGGATGTACCGCATGCTACAATTATAATGCGCTTGGCTTTGATGAATTTATCCTTATGGTCAATGATGCCAGACATGGCAACTGTATTTCTGTCAATGTTTATACGTCCCCGCATACATTCACGGATGGTATTTGGCTGTTCAAATATCTCCTTGAGCATAAAATGAGAATAGCCTCCTTTTTCCAGTTCACTCAGGCTCATCTCCAACTCAATGATCTTATGAGGTTTCTCCACGTTGTTCAGGTTGGTGATACGGGGTTCTTTGCCTTTTTGCAAACGAACCACCTCATCATCGTCCATATAAATGACCCGGTTAGTAAATTCAATAATTGGAGAAGCATCGGAACCCAGAAAAAATTCGTCATCGCCAATACCTACCACCAACGGGCTTGATTTGCGGGCAGCAACTATGCAATCCGGATTATTGCGTTCCACAACCGCAATGGCATAAGCTCCGACCACCTGAGTCAAAGCAAGCTGCACGGCATGAAACAGATCGATGTTGTTGGATACCTTGACATATTCGATCAATTGCACCAGGACTTCTGTATCGGTATTGCTCTTAAAGGTGTAACCACGCTTCTTTAGGTCCTCCTTAATAACGGCGTAGTTCTCGATTATTCCATTATGGATCAACGCCAGGTTCTCTGACTGTGAATAATGCGGATGCGCATTCACATCGTTGGGCTCACCGTGTGTAGCCCAACGTGTATGAGCAATGCCGATCGTTCCCGAAACATCCTTGGATTGAACAAAATTTTCCAGATCGGAAACCTTTCCTCTGGTCTTGTAAACCATCAGTTGATTGTTGTCTGTTATCAACGCAACACCGGCGCTGTCATATCCACGATATTCGAGGCGCTGCAATCCTTTTATTAAAATGGGATATGCTTGCTGATTCCCAATATATCCGACGATTCCACACATATTCTTTTCTTAAGTTTATTTAGGGACAAACTAATAAGATTTCAAATTCTTTGAAACGCTACAAAATCAATCAGGAAAACCTTAATGGTACTCACTCCAGCTCTTGATCTGGATATCCCCCGTCTTGATCTTGCAGAATGCCTGAATGAAAGCACTTGCCAAACGTGCATTGGTCAACAATGGAATATTGAAGTCTATGGCACCCCGGCGTATCTTGTAACCGTTTGTCAATTCCCGTTTGGTCAGATTCTTTGGTATATTGATCACCAGGTCAAAATCCTTATTGTGGATCATATCCAAGGCCTTAGGTTCACCTTCTTCATCAGGCCATGAGACCATTTTGGCATCAATGCCGTTTTCATTGAGGAATTTGCAGGTGCCACCCGTAGAATAGATGTTATAACCATTCTTCTGCAGGAGTCTGCAAGGCTCCAGCAACTGAACCTTCGATTTGGTGGGTCCGGATGAAACAAGAATATTTTTCTCAGGAATCCGGTATCCAACAGAAAGCATGGCGGTGAGCAATGCATCGTTGAAATCAGACCCGATGCAGCCAACCTCGCCTGTGGAAGCCATATCAACCCCCAGTACGGGATCCGCCTTTTGAAGACGGGTAAAAGAGAACTGCGAAGCCTTGATTCCTACATAATCGAGCTCAAACTCAGACTTCATAGGTTTTACCACATCCTTGCCCAGCATTACCATGGTTGCCATTTCGATCAGGTTCAACTTAAGAACCTTGGAAACAAACGGAAAACTACGTGATGCACGCAGGTTGCATTCAATCACCTTGATTTCGTTGTCCTTGGCCAGATACTGAATATTGAAAGGGCCTGAAATGTTCAATGCCTTTGCTATGTCGCGGGTGACGCGCTTGATGCGACGCACCGTTTCGATATATAGTTTTTGCGGTGGGAACTGAATGGTTGCATCTCCAGAGTGTACTCCTGCAAACTCCACGTGCTCGGAAATAGCGTAAACGATGATCTCACCATTCTTGGCCACGGCATCCATTTCGATTTCCTTGGCATTCTCGATGAATTCACTGACAACAACCGGATGTTTGGATGATACCTCTGTAGCCAGCTTCAAAAAGAGTTCCAGTTCTTCGGAATTGGAGCAAACATTCATGGCTGCACCGGAAAGCACATAGGATGGTCTTACCAAAACAGGGAAACCAACCGTATCAACAAACTCATTGACGTCACTCAGGGTGGTCAATTCCTTCCAGGCCGGCTGATCTATGTGCAAACGATCCAACATGGAGGAGAACTTGTGACGGTCTTCAGCGTTGTCAATGGAAGTAGCAGAAGTACCCAAAATCTTGACTCCTGCCTGACTTAAGGGAACAGACAAGTTGTTGGGAATCTGTCCGCCCACTGAAACGATGACACCCATCGGGTTTTCCAGTTCAATAATGTCCATCACCCTTTCAAAACTCAGTTCGTCAAAGTAAAGACGGTCGCACATATCATAGTCTGTAGAAACAGTTTCAGGGTTGTAATTAATCATGACCGAACGAAGTCCCTCCTTGCGAATGGTGTTCAACGCATTGACACTACACCAGTCAAACTCAACACTGCTGCCGATTCGGTAAGCTCCTGAACCAAGAACAATGACGGATTGCCTGTCTCCAAGATAATGGACATCGTTGGTACAACCGTTGTAGGTGAGGTACAGGTAATTGGTCTGAGCAGGGAACTCTCCGGCCAATGTGTCGATTTGTTTGACAACAGGAACAATGCCCTGTGCCTTGCGAAAATTTCTGATGCGACTGGCGACATCCTCAAATTCATCTTTCTTGACCATCAAACGGGCTATCTGATAATCGGAAAATCCGTTTTTCTTCAGATTACCAAGCAATTCCAAGGACATCTTTTCCGGCACCTTGCAAGAACTGGCTTCCTTGGCAAGATCCATAATATGCCGACATTTTTGCAGAAACCATTTGTCGATTTTGGTCAGTTCATGGATACGGTCTATGCTGTATCCGGCACTGAATGCTTGTGACAGAAAAAAGACACGGCGGTCGGTCGGTTCGGAAAGGTCTTTATCCAAGTCCTCCGTTTCCAGTTCTTTATTGCCGACAAATCCGTGCATGCCCTGCTGGATCATGCGAAGACCTTTCTGAAAGGCTTCTTCAAATGTACGACCAATGGCCATTACCTCTCCAACACTTTTCATGGAAGAGCCTATTTCACGGTCTACCCCATGGAACTTGGCCAAATCCCAACGAGGAATCTTGACTACCACATAGTCAAGAGCCGGTTCAAAAAAAGCTGTCGTGGTTTTGGTCACGGAATTTTTCAACTCATGCAAACCAAAGCCGAGAGAAAGTTTGGCTGCCACAAAAGCCAAAGGATAACCAGTAGCTTTGGAGGCCAAAGCCGATGAACGGCTCAGACGGGCATTCACCTCAATAACGCGGTAATCTTCCGACTCCGGGTCAAAGGCATATTGTACGTTACACTCTCCGACGATGCCGATGTGACGCACAATGCGCACGGCAATTTCACGGAGTTTGTGATATTCACTGTTTGTAAGGGTTTGTGAAGGTGCAACAACAATACTTTCACCCGTATGGATACCAAGAGGGTCAAAGTTTTCCATGTTACACACGGTAATACAGTTGTCAAAGCGGTCACGAACCACTTCATATTCAATTTCTTTCCATCCCTTCAATGACTTTTCAATCAAAAGCTGGGAAGAATAATTAAAGGCTTTTTCGGCCAGGGACTGAAGTTCCTCTGCATTGTTGCAGAATCCGCTACCAAGCCCGCCGAGTGCATAAGCGGCACGAACAATGATGGGATAACCGAGTTCTTCGGCAGCTTTGTGGGCATCGGCCATATTCTCTACAGCTACGCTCTTGATGGTCTTTACATCAATTTCATCCAAACGTTCCACGAAAAATTCGCGGTCTTCCGTATTGATGATAGACTGGACTGGCGTACCCAAAACACGCAAGTTGTATTTTTCCAGAGTGCCGGCTTCGTAAAGCTTCACCCCACAATTCAGAGCTGTCTGTCCTCCGAAAGAAAGCAACAAGCCGTCGGGTTTTTCTTTTTTGATAACTTCTTCTACAAAGAATGGAGTGACCGGAAGAAAATAGATTTGATCGGCAACACCTTCGGAAGTTTGCACTGTAGCAATATTGGGATTGATCAGAACCGTGTAGATACCCTCTTCTTTGAGGGCTTTCAGGGCCTGTGAACCAGAATAATCAAACTCTCCGGCTTCTCCGATTTTTAAAGCTCCGGAACCGAGCAACAGTACTTTTTTGATGGTCTTATCTGACATGGAATGTATGTAAGAAAAATGAGATAATCAGCAACCTAAGTTTTCCATACGACAGACCCGGCTGTAATGGTCCATCTGGCAAGTGTCCTATTTTTTGATTGAATCAAGGAATTCATCAAACAAAAATTCCGTATCGGTAGGGCCGCTTGAGGCTTCCGGATGGAATTGTGCGGAAAAGACAGGCTTAGTCTTGTGACGTATGCCTTCGTTCGTCCCATCGTTCAGATTGATGAACAAGGGTTCCCAATCTGCTCCCAGGCTACCGTTATCTACCGCATAACCGTGATTTTGCGAAGTAATAAAGCAACGATCGGTTCCCGCCATAACAACAGGTTGATTGTGACTGCGGTGCCCATATTTAAGCTTGTAGGTCTTTGCACCTCCGGCAATGCTCAGCAGCTGGTTTCCCATACAGATACCGAAAACAGGTTTATCCTGAGCCAGCGCCTTGCGAATATGCTCTACCGTAACACCGCAATATTCAGGATTACCCGGGCCATTTGAGATAAACAGACCATCATAATCCATTTCCGTGAAATCGTAGTTCCAGGGAACGCGAATAATGGTTACGTCTCTTTTGAGCAGACAACGGATGATGTTGTGCTTCACGCCACAGTCCACCAAAACGATCTTCTTGGATCCATTGCCGTATTTGATAACATCCTTACAGCTTACTTCTGCCACCCAGTTTACCTTATCCGTATCCAGAAACGGGACCTCTTCCTGATCGGGAAACACAAATTTACCTTTCATGGATCCGGCTTCACGAAGCAGTTTGGTGAGCTCGCGTGTATCCACGTCATACATGGCAGGAATTTTTTGCTCAACAAGCCATTCACTAAGGCTCTTCTGCGCATTCCAATGGCTGTATTCAAACGAATAATCGGAAATAATCAAGCCTTTGACATGAATTATTTCCGATTCATAAAATACAGATAGTTGGTTCTCGATTTTGTCGGCCGGGACACCATAGTTCCCGATAAGTGGATAAGTGACCGTTAAAATTTGCCCCGCGTAAGAAGGATCGGTCAAACTTTCCGGATACCCCACCATCGCCGTGGAAAAGACCACCTCACCAGCAGTCGGGCTTTCATAGCCGAAGGACTTGCCCTGAAAGATAGTGCCGTTCTCTAACACCAGTTGAATAGGCTTCGATTTGTTCATTCGCTAATAAATCTTTTGTTCTGAATTGTATATTTTCAGGCTGCAAAAATACAAAAAAAAGCATCATTTCTGATGCCTATTTAAATAATTATCGAAAAAAAACACATCTTTTCAAAAATTATTGCCGTCGTTCAAACGAGAAAAAAAAATTCAAGAGGGAGTTCAGTTTAAGACCGCATTTGCAAGTCACACCACAGCATACTTTCGTACGTGAAGATGGACTTGCAAACTGCAACACTATTGCTTATACCTTAATTGGACTATTTTTTTTACAACGGATACTCTTCAAATGCATAAAGAACACTGCTTAAATACCTTTCACCCGTATCCGGCAACAAGGCAACAATGGTCTTTCCTGCATTCTCCGGTCTCTGTGCCAATTGCGCAGCAGCATAAACAGCAGCACCGGAAGAGATACCGACAAGCAACCCTTCTTTCTGAGCAAGTTCGCGACCTGTCAAAATAGCTGAGTCACTGGGAACCCTGAATATTTCATCTATAACAGAAGCATTGTATGTTTTCGGAACGAAATTGGCACCGATGCCCTGAATCTTATGGGATCCGGCCTTGCCACTGGAAAGTAAAGGAGATTCATCCGGCTCAACAGCGACAATCTTCACATTGGGATTGTGTTTTTTCAGAGCTTCTCCAACTCCGCTCACCGTTCCACCTGTACCAACGCCTGCAACAAAAATATCCACTTTACCATCGGTGTCACGCCAGATTTCTTCACCCGTTGTCTTGACATGAATCGCAGGATTGGATGGGTTTTCAAATTGCTGCAAAATAACTGCACCGGGTGTTGAGTCTCTCAATTCCACTGCCTTGGCAACCGCTGCCTGCATGCCTCCGGCACCAGGTGTAAGTACCAATTGTGCACCATAGGCTTTCAGTAGATTCCTACGTTCAATACTCATGGTTTCAGGCATGGTCAGGATCAACTTATATCCTTTGATACCGGAAACAAAAGCCAGTCCAACACCTGTATTACCACTGGTCGGCTCGATGATGGTCGCACCCGGTTTTAATACACCACTGGCTTCCGCGTCGTTGATCATAGCCAGGGCTATACGATCTTTAACACTTCCGGCAGGGTTGAAGTATTCCAACTTTGCAATGACCTTAGCCTGCAATTTTTTCTCAGCACTATAATTATTAAGCTCCAACAAAGGAGTGTTTCCGACAAGGTCGGTCAACTGTTTTGCGATTTTTGACATAAATTTGTATGTTTAATGTTTTAATGTGTTTATGTTCTTATGTTGACGATACAAAGATATATATCCTTATACCATACCCCAATACCATTTGTGTGGTATATTTATTATTTATTTTATTTGGCACTCGCTTAATATTACACAAAAATGGTGTAACTTTGCCGGAAATCGCATCCGCTTATGCTTTCGATGAAAACCAAATACGCCTTAAGGGCCCTTTCGCGACTTGCCAAAGAATATGGCAACGGACCTATTCCTATTTCAGACATATCGCAATCGGAAAAAGTGCCACGCCGTTTTCTTGAAAACATTCTCCAGAACTTGAAGAAACTGGGTATAATCGACAGCATGATGGGTAAAAACGGAGGTTACTTTCTGACAAAAGCACCAGGCGAAATCAGCTTGTTCCCCATCATCCAGCATTGCGAAGAAAGCATCGGCCTCATCGATTGTGTCAGTGAAACCAACCCCGGAAAATGCTTTTTCTGCAAAGAGATTGAGACTTGCAAAACACATTCCGTATTTGCAGACATTCGCGATTATACCATAACAAAGTTAAAAGAAACGACCTTACAGAATCTCTAAAACGGTAAACAGATGAAATATCAACATACCCCATACGCCAAACCAGACGCATACAACGCATTACAAATACCGATTTATCAGACTGCCGCATTCGAATTTAACACAGCAGAAGAGATGGAGGCTGCTTTCACCGGTAAATCTCCGGATCATTGTTATTCGCGCATCACCAATCCTACGGTTCAATTCTTTGAAGAGAGGGTTCGCTCCGTAACAGAAGCAAGCAGCGTTACGGCACTGAATTCCGGTATGGCAGCCATCAGCAACGCCATCATCACGCTGGCCCGTTCCGGATCAAACATCGTGACTTCTCCTCACCTGTTTGGTAACACCTACTCGTTCTTCCAATCCACGTTGGGCGATTTTGGCGTTGAAACCCGCTTCTGCGACCTCACAAATCCGAAAGAGGTGAAAGCCAGTATCGACGAAAATACCTGCGCTATTTTTCTTGAAATCATCACAAACCCGCAAATGGAAGTCTCAGACCTGAAAGCTTTGTCTGAAATCGCCGTACAGGCCGGTGTGCCTTTGGTCGCTGATACCACCATTATTCCATTTTGTGCCTGGAAAGCCAAAGACTTCGGCATCCACATCGAGATCGTTTCAAGCACCAAATATATTTCAGGAGGAGCGACAAGTCTGGGCGGACTTATCATTGATTACGGCAACTTCAACTGGGAAAAATCGCCCAAGCTAAAAACACTGTCCAAGCAGGTCGGGCCAAATGCCTTCACATTCAAGCTACGCAAGGAAATCCACCGAAACCTGGGTGCCTATATGACCCCTCAAGTAGCATACTTGCAGACTCTGGGCATGGAAACCCTGAGTGTCCGGTACGAAAGGGTTGCCACCACCTGCCTGCATCTGGCTGAAAAACTTCAAAAAGTGGACGGCATTGTTTCCGTAAACTACACAGGATTGAAGGATAATGCGTTCCATGAGCTCAGCGAAAAGCAATTTGGTCTGCTCCCTGGTGCCATGCTCACCATTGACCTGGAAAGTCGTGAACGTTGTTTTGCATTCATGAATAACCTGAAACTGATTAAGCGTGCCACCAATCTGTTTGACAACAAGACTTTGGCCATTCATCCGGCCAGTACCATCTTCGGAACTTTCTCCGAAGAGGTCCGTCAGAGCATGAATGTAAGACAAGAGACCATCCGCCTTTCCATAGGCCTTGAAGATCTTGACAGTTTATTGGAAGATATTACGAACAGTTTAGCAAAATCAAAATGAGACACATCATTCTTGCCGACAAACAGGATCTATCCAAAGCCGGCCTGCTTTATTTCCTAGACCAGTCCAAAGAAGCAAAAGAGGTTGAGGAAGCCGACAGCAAGAAGGAGCTGTTGACACTGCTTTCTGAAAAGCCGGAAGCCTTGATCGTTTTGGACTATACACTTTTTGACTTCTCCGGCCCAGAAGATCTGCTCATTCTGAGCGAAAGGTTCAAGTCTGCTCACTGGGTGCTTTTCTCCGAAGAACTGAGTGATGAATTCCTGAGGACATTCGTCCTGAACAGTTATGCTTTCAGTGTCATTTTTAAAGATGGCAGCAAGGAAGAAATCTGTTCAGCCATAGACCTCGCCTTCAAAAACGAACGATTTATCTGCAATCGGGCAAGCAACCAGCTTCTTGGCAAACGCAACGCAACGGATCTACAAGAAAACATCCTGACTGTTACCGAAAAAGAAATCCTCCACTCACTGGCTCTTGGAAAAACAACCAAAGAGATTGCTGCTGAACGCTTCTCAAGTATTCATACCATTACAACCCACCGAAAAAATATTTTCAGAAAGCTGGAAGTGAACACTGTCTACGAAGCTACCAAATATGCGCTCAGGGCAGGCATTGTCGATTCGGCAGAATATTACATCTAGTTCAAAAAATATTCCTGAAATGTTATGTCAAACATACCCAGCATCTCAGGGAATAGGTTGACTCAATTTCCGATCAATCTACCAAATTTATGGAGTCTTCAACCCCGTATCCGTTTTGTATGCGAAACGCTTTCAGAACTGGCTTTTCTTCTGCCAAAGAAAGAATCAGATAGAGGATGTCCGGATCGTAAGCAAGCCGAATGTCTTCCTGGGATGGCCTTGCAGGCGTACTGGGATGACTGTGGTAACTGGCTATGATTTTCTGACCTGCCTTTCTGGCTGTACGAAGCACCTGAAATTGCTGAACAGGATCAAAGGAAAAATGTTCCGGACTCGAATCCACATTGGCCATGACAAAATGATTTTCCACCGTTTTTTCATTCCCGGCCAGCAATCCACAAGCCTCATTGGGCAATTCGGCCAAAGCTTGCCGGACGATGGCATCAACTATATCGCGTGGTATTTGTATCATTCTGCAGGAAGATTTTAACTGTTGGTATGATTTTTTCGACTTTGAATATCACAGGTCGCTTGTTCATAGTCTACAAGTTCCTTTACGGTTGGATGATCCCCGCAAACCGGACATTTATGGTTTTTCTTTCCTTTTATTGTCCTGAATTCCATAGTCTTGGCATTGAATGTCAACAAACGGTTCGTCAGCAGCTCTCCGACTCCGGTAAAATATTTGAGTACCTCAGCCGCCTGTATGGTTCCAAGCATACCGGCTATGGCTCCAAGAACACCGGCCTGTGAACAGGTAGGAACAGCATTGGCTGGAGGCGGCGCATAGAAAAAACACCTGTAACAAGCCGTTCCGGGGACATGAGTGAAAGTCTGACCTTCAAAGCGCAGGATGCCTCCATGTGAGAAAGGCTTACCGGCAAAAACACAAGCATCGTTGATCAGGAACTTGACCGGAAAGTTGTCTGTTCCATCCACGATGAAATCATAATTCTTAATGATGTCCAGTGCATTTTCTGCGGTGAAAAGGGTCTGATATGTAACCACTTTTACATCCGGATTCAACCTGTTTATCTTTTCTCTGGCTGAAAAAACTTTGGGTTTATCAACGTCTTCTGTAAAGTGAATAATCTGGCGTTGCAGGTTGCTCAGGTCTACCACATCTCCGTCAATGATTCCAATAGTGCCTATTCCTGCAGCAGCAAGATACAAAGCAACCGGAGCTCCCAGTCCACCAGCGCCAATGATTAGCACTTTAGCCTGGCTGATTTTTTCCTGACCTTCTACGCCTACATCCTGAAGCAGGATATGACGACTATATCTTTGTATTTGTTCGTCTGTAAAATCCATAGATCCTGATTATCGAACAGTTAAACAACTCTTTGACCCACCTCCCATAAAATACAGAAAGTCTATTTCGTCTCCCTCCTTGAGGAAGGTCGTGTCAAAGTCTTCACGCAACACAAATTCTCCATTCAGCTGTACAGACACCATTCCTGGTTGTACCACCTTATTCTGCAAAATTATCTCCGATACCGATTTTGGTAAGTTTACTTCCTGTGGCTTGTCGTTTACTTTTATTAAACCCATTGTGTTATTTTTAAATTATGCATCCTTGAGGGTTGCATTTTGGTCTGAAAAATTTTGATACAAAAGTCAAAATTTGCCCGATTTTGCCAAATACCTTTCATTTGGCATATGCATACCCTAATCTTGGTAGATACACCTTTTGCAACTCGAGGGGGGCTGAAGCCTCATTCCATGCCCGCATACCAAGATATTGGTATATAAATGCCCTTTGAGTGGTATGTCTTAAGCATGAAGATTCGTTCAACTTTGCAGTACCAAAAATTATAAATAAAAAACAAGAACCGATCCAAAATTATTTGGAGGGAGCCTTTAGCTGAAAAATTATGTATAAATTACCCCATACTCTTACAGAAGATATTGCCTATTTCGGTACGTTGATCGATGATTTTCATCAAGGCAGAATTGAGCCTGTCAAATTTAAAGGCTCCCGTGTACCAATGGGCATTTACGAACAGCGTCAGGATGGGACCTATATGGTACGAATCCGATGCACAGGAGGTTTCATCAGTCCACAGCAACTAAGGCAGGTGGCTCTGACCGCCCAGAAGCATCATTCGACACATTTACACATCACCTCGCGTCAGGAAATTCAGATTCACAAAATCGCCATAGACCAGGTCAAAACCATTTTGCCCGAATTGCAGGAAGTCGGCCTTTCATCCAAAGGCGGAGGCGGAAATACGGTACGCAACATCCTGGTGGACATCAACAGCGGTATAGATAAAAACGAGGTCTTTGACGTTCTGCCCTATGCGGTGGACCTGACCACAAAACTCATTGCCGAACCCGATTCGTTCACCTTGCCCCGTAAACTCAAGATTGCCTTTTCAACAAAGGAGGAGAATGCCGATTTTGCCTTGATCAACGATTTGGGTTTCATCGCCAAAATCAAGAATGGCAAACGTGGCTTCAAAGTCTATCTGGGAGGTTCGGTGGCATCAAACCCAACACTCGGATGGAAATTGTTCGACTTTGCCCCGGAAGAGGAACTTTTCAACATTGCCATAGCAGCCAAGCGTTTCTTTTCCAACCACGGGAACAGGAAAAACAAACACAAGGCTCGAATTCGGTATATTTTTTACAAGGATGGTGCCGAAAAAACAAAAGAGCTGTTTTACCAATACTACTACCAAATCAAGGCCGAAGGATCGTTCATATATACCCCTTCGGATCTGAACTTTATCTATAAAGATCCCGGATTCAAAGCCATTGAAGATCCTTCTGAGGCATTCAAGCTTTGGAAAAACCGATATGTATCCGCTCAAAAACAAGAAGGCTTATTTTCTGTATTAGTGCCATTTGTCAGCGGAAACACCGAGAGCGAAACCCTTCTGAAAATTGCAGATTTTGCCGATGCATTCGGAAACGATGTATTGAGATTCACACCCAGACAGCAACTTCAGTTACGGAACATTCCGGAAAAATATCTTGGGAATCTTCATCAATTGCTGGTGGATTTAAACATCAGGACTGGGACTCCACTGGTCATCAATAACATCATTTCCTGTACAGGTGCGGACACCTGCCGTCTTGGTATCTGTCTTTCGAAAGGTGCAGCATCCGCTCTGCGTAAAAAACTCGAAAAAAGCGCACTGAACCTCGATGAAATCAGTGAACTGCAAATTAACATTTCCGGATGCCCGAACTCCTGTGCACAGCAAATTTGGTCAGATCTGGGCTTTTCCGGCCGTGTCGGACGCAACGAACGGATGTACCCGGCTTACAGTGTCTATGCCGGCGCTTCCAAAGGGTTAAATCCCAGTCTCAGCGAGACTCTGGGCACAGTTAGTGCCAAAGATCTGCCCCAATTCACCAAGGATATTCTGGCCGGATATATCAAGGTCAAGGATGAATACACCTCTTTCAAAAGTTACCTGGATGCCGAAGGAAAAGACCGGATTAAAGCACTGATCGAAAAATTCGGAGATGTACCTTCTTTCAACGACGATAAAAACTATTACTACGACTGGGGAAGCGAAGAACTTTTCTCTGTAGCCAACAAAGGACCAGCTGAATGCTCTGCCGGTTTGTTCGACATGATCGACGTTGACCTGAACTTTATACAAAAAGCCCCCAAACTACTGGAAGAAGAAAAAGATGCGACACAAATCAGACGGATTCTCTACGACGTCGTCTTTGCTTCTTCCAGAATGTTGTTGATCACAAAAGGAGCCGAACCAAAAACGACGGCAGAATCCTTCACTCTTTTCATCGACCATTTTATCAATGAAGGATTGATCGATGAAACTTTCAAGGATTTAATAGAAACAGCAAGACTTTCGCCGGACTACGATTTCACCGGGAAAGAATCTGAAATATTCGCACTGGCAGATTCCGTCGTAAGACTTTACGAAGGAATGGACGACTCCTTACAATTCAAGACTGTCAGCAAAAAAACAGCTGTAGTGGAAACCGGACCAACCGTTCAGGAACTGCCAAACACCGATAAAATCCGTGTAAAAGATTTCAGAGGAGTGGCCTGTCCCATGAATTTTGTCAAGACAAAGATTGAACTTTCCACGATGAAATCAGGCGAACTACTAGAGATTTGGCTGGATGACGGACAACCCATCCAGAATGTACCAGGTTCTGTCCGAAATGAAGGGCATGAAGTAAAATCAGCCATTCAGGACGGAGACCATTGGGTGGTATTGATCAAAAAAGCCTAAAATATGAACAGAGAAAACCTGCAGTTCTTGCCCATATCCATCAATATCACCAACAAAAAGATTCTGATTGTCGGTGGCGGTAAAGTGGCAACGCATAAAGCGACCATTTTAAATCGTTTTGTGAACCAGGTCACAGCCATTGCACCTGAATTCACAGATGAAATCAGGCAACTGCCGTTTCATTTTATAAAGAAAGCCTATGAGCCAAAAGATCTGGCAGGTTTTTTTCTGGTCTATGTCTGCACCGAAAATCATGCACTCAACAGACAAATAAAAGACGATGCCGAAGCCCTCGGCATACTCACCAGTGTGTGTGATGATCCTTTGCGCTGCGATTTTATTTCACCGGCCATTCACAAAGAAGGCAACATCACCATCGCAGTCGGTTCCAATGCGCAAAACGTGTACCAATCCGTTGCCATTCGCAACCAAATTAAAGAATTGATAGAAAATGATAGAATACATATCCAATAGCCAGCGGACAAATTCGTTGGCAGAACGTGAAGATTTTTTCAAACAGCTCCGTTTGCCGGACAACATCCCACATGTACTTCTGCAAACCTGCGACCGCATTGAACTCTACCGGGGAGAAGGTAATGTTCCACCGAACGTGGCTAATCACCTTTTCAGAGTGGTTTCCGGATTGGAGTCTTCCCTCATTGGAGAAGGAGCAATCCAGGGCCAGGTCAAAAAAGCCTATCAGGAAGCCAGTCAGAAATCATCGCTGTCTTCTGGCCTGCACAAACTGTTTCAGACAGCCCTATCCGTGGGTAAAAGGGTACGAACGGAATCAAACATTTCCCAAGGAGCTATTTCCCACAGCCAGGCCGTGATAGAATGCCTTATCCAGGAAGGCATTCCGTTGAAGAATGCCCTGATCACCTTGATTGGTGTCAACAAGCTGAATGAGGATGTCATCAAGTTTCTGCACGCCAAAGGTGCCTATTCCATTTTTCTTGGAAACCGGAACTTCGACAAGGCAGCAGAACTGGCCTCCAGATACGATTGCAACGCTGCTTTCCGCCTGGACAATATCAGGCAGTTCATCGATTTTTCGGATGTACTCATTACCGCTACTTCTGCACCGCACCTGATTGTCAAACCAGAGCACATCCATCCGGAAAAGAAACTTTTGATACTCGACCTGGCTTTTCCTCGGGATGTAGACGAACGTATAGGCCAACTACCACAGGTAACCCTTTACAACCTGGAAGATATCAAAAGACGCGTCAGCCAGAACATTGATGCAAGAAAAAACGAACTGGCATTTGCAGAAAAAATCATTGCAGAAGAAGTAGACAAGTTCTGCCAGAAAGTCAATCTAAAAACCGATGGCTTTCATCAGCATTTTATTCACCTCCTGTAACTACCATAAACATGTTAGAACATCTACCACCCTATTGGGATTTCCTGAAAGGCTATTCCTGACGTTCTTTGCAATATATATTCACAGCCAAATTACTTTTAGAAAGATGCCCGACACATTTAAAAAATTAAAAGTAATTAGCCGGAAAAGCCCCCTTGCCCTGAAACAGGTTGAAGAAGTTTTCGCCCTGTTTCCCGATCTGAAATACGAATTGGTAAAACTCCACTCATTTGGAGACAAGCACAAGGAAATTTCTCTCCTTGACAATCCGCCTCAGGACCTTTTCACAAGGGAACTGGATCTGGCTATTTTACAAAAGTCCGCAGACCTGGCCATTCATTCGGCAAAAGATCTGCCCTACCCGATTCCGCGGGGCCTGGAAGTCCTTGCGCTCCTGGAAGCCTTTGATCAAACCGACTCACTGATAAGCCGCAACAACCTTCAACTGGCTCAACTACCCAAAAGAGCCAAAGTGGGAACGAGCTCTCCCACCCGTCAAAACGAGTTGCTAACCTTACGTCCGGATGTGGAGATCGCTGGAATTCGCGGCACCATTGAAGAACGAATAGCCTTGGTCGATTCTGGCAAAATTGATGCTCTGATCGTCGCATCCTGTGCACTCACCCGTCTTGGTCTGTCCAACCGTGCTGCTGAAGTTTTGCCGTTTAAGACCCATCCCCTGCAAGGGAATCTGGCCATTGTGGCACGACATGATAGGCCGGAACTTAAAACACTTTTTTCCTCCAAAGACATTCGCAGAAAGTATGGTAAAGTCAGCTTGGTCGGTTTTGGCCCGGGTAATCCGGATTTACTTACCATCGGCGGCGAAAAGGCCCTTCAAAAAGCCGATATCCTTTTTTACGACGATCTTTTGGATGAAAAATATCTGGAGAAATTTAAGGCTGAACGCGTCTATGTGGGAAAACGAAAAGGGAAACATAGCTTTGAACAGGAAAGCATCAACCGCCTGATACTGGATGCTGCAAAAAACGGGAAGCAGGTTGTCAGGCTCAAAGGAGGTGATCCTATGGTCTTTGCGCATGGTGGAGAGGAAGTCGAATACCTGCAGCGTCATTTTGTGGAGGTAAAAGTTATTCCTGGTATTTCTTCAGGCATTGCCGTCTCTTCGCTGACAAAAATACCGTTGACACACAGAGGTATATCCTCTTCGGTTGCTTTCATTTCCGGACATTCAAACTCTGTGTCGATACCTCAGGCCGATACGCTGGTCTATTACATGGGCGGCTCCAACATCAGGCAGATTGCCTTGAAAGCCATTGCAGAAGGCAGGAACCCCAAGACTCCGGTATTACTGGCATACAACGTTTCCATGCCCGATCAGCAAGACTTTTTTTCTACTCTTGAAAACCTGAGCCAAAAGGATGAAAACTTCCCAACACCAGTCATCATGGTGATTGGCGATGTCGTTTTCCTCAGAGATCATTCGGCTGCTGAAGTGGTGAAGCCATCCATCCTGGTCACAGGGACAGACGCCGAACCTTTCCAAAAAGAAGGGAATGTCATTCACCAGCCACTCATTCAAATCGAGGAAATAAAAGACAATCCATTGCTGAAAACCGCTTTGCTTCATTTGAACCAGTTTGACTGGATTTTTTTTACCAGCGGCCATACGGTACACCTTTTTTTCAAGGCATTGAATAACATGGAGAATGACAGCCGGGCTCTGGCCACACTTAAGATTGCTTCCATAGGACAAGCGACCTCCGGAGCATTAAAACAATATGGTATCGTTCCTGACCTGCAAGCCGGAAGGGAATCTTCAGAAGGATTGATCAAGGACATCGAGATCAAAGAGATTACAAGCGGGAAAGTGCTCATTCCCCGTTCCGACCTTGGACTTCCGGTATTGCCTCTGGGACTTTCCGAGCTTGGCTGGGAGGTCACAACCTTGAGTATGTACAGGAACACCTATCCCGATGGCCTTCAGCCTTTGGACTTGAGCAAAATACAAGTAATTGCCTTTTCATCTCCTTCATGCGTCACCAATTTTGTTCGCCTGTACGGAGCCATTCCCAAAGATAAGAAATTCATTCTCAGAGGAAATGAAACAAAAAAAAGGTTTCTAGAATTAAAAGACAATGACCAGAGCATACCAGTCTGCTAAATATAAACCAAATAATTAAGATGATTATGAAAAGATTCAGACCATATAGAGCCGATGCGGCTACCAGAGATTTTTATGCAGACATACACCTGTCTGTCGGGGATTTCATTTATCCCTACTTTTTAGTGGACGGAGAAAATCAAGTCCAACCCATTCCTTCACTGAGAGGCATATCCCGCTTCTCTCCCGACGAACTCATTCGTGACCTGGAAGAGACCGTGGCTTTGGGCATCGACAAAATCTTGTTGTTTGGTGTCATCGACAACCAATTCAAGGATAAGACGGGTAGTGCTGGTTATGCGCCGGATTCATTGGTTTGTCGGGCCATCAGGCTCATCAAACAGCACTACCCGGATCTTACAGTCATAACCGATGTCTGCTTGTGCGAATACACTTCACATGGGCACTGCGGATTGCTTCATGGTGAGACTGTGGACAACGACAGTACCCTGCCCCTGTTGGCAAAAATGGCGTTGGTACACGCCCAGTCAGGGGCCGATTTTGTAGCACCGTCTGCCATGATGGACGGTCAGGTCAAGGCCATCAAGGATCTGCTGAAAAAAAACGGGCAAACAGCCAGAGTTCTTGGCTATTCAGCCAAATACGCCTCCTCATTCTACGGGCCATTCAGAGATGCAGCCGACTCCGCTCCTTCTTTCGGTGATCGAAAAAGCTATCAGATGGATTTCAGGACCAAACTTCAAGGTCTGGAAGAGGTCGCAGCAGATATCGAAGAAGGAGCAGACTGGGTCATGGTCAAACCGGCACAGACTTATCTGGATATCGTACAGCGAGCCAGCACAGCCTATCCGAACGTGCCATTGGTCGCCTATCAGGTTTCAGGCGAATACGCCATGTTGATAGCCGCTGCCAAAGCCGGCGTCCTGAATGAAGAACAAGCATTTTTTGAATCGCTTACGGCCATTAAACGTGCCGGAGCCAATTATATAATCAGTTATTATGCAAAGGATTTTGTCAGAAAAGGCCTTTAAGGAGGCATCAAAATATATTCCGGGAGGCGTCAATAGTCCGGTAAGGGCACTTCGAAGCGTCGGAGCATCACCGCTTTTCGTTCATAGAGCGAATGGAACAACCTTAACCGACATCGACGGCAATAAGTTTACGGACTTTTGTCTTTCCTGGGGCGTATTCATCTTGGGGCACAACCATAAAACCATAAGCAGCGCTGTAAAAAAGGCGGTAGACCAAGGCACCAGCTATGGTATTCCAACGTTACAGGAAACTAAATTAGCCAAATTGGTCACCGAAGTCGTTCCCTCTATTGAAAAAATACGTTTCGTCAACTCAGGAACCGAAGCCACGATGAGTGCCATCCGGGTAGCCCGTGGGTTCACGAAAAGGAACATCATCATCAAGTTTGACGGTTGCTACCACGGACACGCAGATCATTTGCTGGTGTCAGCCGGTTCCGGGGTGGCACAGTGGAATTCCAGCTCTTCGGCCGGCGTTCCGTCCGATTTCACCAAATTCACCATCAGTCTACCTTACAACAACATAGAACCGGTAAAGGCTGCCTTTGCAAAATATGGAAACGATATCGCAGCCGTAATCATCGAGCCGGTTGCCGCCAACATGGGTGTCATCGTGCCAGATCAGACATTTCTCAGAGGTTTGCGAAACATTACCATCAAGTACGGATCCTTGTTGATTTTCGACGAAGTCATCACTGGCTTCCGGCTAAGTATTGGAGGCGCACAACAACGTTTTGGCTTCAAACCGGACCTTTCGGCTTTCGGTAAAATTGTGGGAGGCGGATTTCCTACCGCCGCTTTTGGTGGACGAGCCGACATCATGGACATTCTAGCTCCGGAAGGACCGGTTTACCAAGCCGGCACCCTTTCAGGAAATCCCATTGCCATGACTGCCGGCATCGAGACAATACAGCTACTGCAACAACCCGATTTCTATACAAACCTGGAAACCAAGAGTCAGATTTTTACGACCGAGTTGAAAGAACTCATCAAGGGTAAGGATATTGTCATCAATGACATCGGCTCCATGTTTACGCTCTTTTTCACCAATAAAGAAATCCGGAATTTCGAGGATGTGAAAAAAGCCGATCAGAAAAGGTTTGGAGCTTTTTACAGGAATTTGCTGAAACGGAAAATCTATTTTTCCCCATCACAGTTCGAGACCAATTTCATTTCAGCAGCACATACGGAAAAGCAACTGGAAACCACATTAAAGGCGATCAAACTTTCACTAAAGTCAATTTAATCAGAAACATTCTATAATTATACAACAGATGCCTACTTCCACAAAGTCCAGCAATTGATTAAGACCGCTGGTGGTTAGAAAACCCCGATCAAAAGGAGTGCGGACTACATAGAAGATGATTTTAACATCCCTTATACCACATTCATGGTAGGAATATACCACAGACTGGCGATGATTAACAACTTTTAAACAACGACTTTTGTGTTGTAAAACATTATAAAAAATAGTGAAGAAAAATGGAAACGATTGAATACAAAAAACACAGAAAAATAGTCATGCGTAGCCTGACTGAAATGAACCGATGTTGTATGCATACATCGAGAGACTATAATCTAGAAATAATTCACAGTGAATGATGAAACCTTTCCGTTAGATGAGGTTTCATCCATTTCAAACAAATATTCAATAGGATGAAAACAAATTCAATTTCTTCAAAATTACTCTTCGCACTCCTGTTTTCCACTTCAGGACTTATCGCACAAAACAACCAGAATTCCATATTGGTCAGTAGTCCCAAGTTTGCTCAGCCATTAATTGAAAAATGGATCTCAGAATATTCCAAAGTCAAACCGGAAGCCAACATAAAATTCGTTCAAAAAGATACCAAATCCTCTGCTCCACAACTGAATCTGGTCATCGCCTCCACTCCTTACCAACTATCGGACAACAACCATAAATTTATTATCACAGGCCGTTACGCCCTGGTTCCTGTATCCAACAGCGGCAATCCGCTTTTAGCTGAAATAGGAAGAAAAGGGCTGGATAAGAAAGACCTTGACAAGCTGTTCTTCGAATCGCTGGATGAAGATCCTGAAGAATTGGAAGATGGAGACAAAAAATTATCAGCAACGGTCTATTCCGCCGAAAATTCCAACCGGCAATCGGCCACCTTAGCCAAGCATTTCGGACATTTATCCTCCGAACTTAAAGGTAAAAAAGTACTGGGTGATGAGATATTCCTGCTTTCCGCCTTGAAAAAAGATCCCACTGGTATCTCCTACAACAATCTAAATTACCTGTTCGACACCAATTCCAGAAAAATCAAACCGGAAATCACCCTCATACCCCTCGAGCTGAAAAAAGACGCAAAGCCCCTGCTATCAGGTAACATCGATGACGCCCTGGATGTTCTTGAAGAAAATCAGATTGAAACAATTCCAGTTGGAAAAATAGGCTTTGTCTATACCCAGCAAGATGCTGGTAAAGAAATCACGGATTTTCTGAGATGGGTTCTGGCAGACGGTCAGAAATACAACCATGACCTTGGCTTTCTGAAGCTCGATAATCAAGACCTCTTGACAGCCCAAAGAAGCATTCAGGAAGAGAAACTCTTATCCCTTAAATAAACCTCCCCTTCTATTAACAAAAAAGCGAGTATACCCCCTCTTCCGTCGGCAAACTGATTCAGGGGATACTCGCTACAATTAAAAATTGTATGGCAAAAATAACATTTTATGTTGGGAATCGCAAACGATTCTCTAGTGAAGCTGTGTGGAAATCAAGCATTTCTATCCTGCTCTTTTTTCTGGCAACTTTCTCAGCTTTAGCACAACAAGCAACAATCAATGGCAGAATCCTTGACGAAAGGACAAAAGAGGCCGTGCTGGGTGCCAATATCCGTATCAAAGGAGAAACCGGAGGAACATCCACCGACCTGAATGGAAATTTCAGTGTAAAAGTCAAATCACTCCCTGCAACCCTTCTCATAACCAGTGTCGATCACAAAAACCAGGAACTGGATGTCTACGAAGCTGTTCCCACAACAATTTATTTATCAGAAGATGTCAACAGACTAAACTCCGTGGTTGTGGTGGGATACCAGCAAACCAAAAAGAATGCTCTGGCAAGTGCTATTTCAACAATATCAGCAGAAGACGTTTCCAATGCAAACTACACCACCATCACAGAAAAACTGCAAGGGCAGGTTGCCGGTCTCCTGATATCCAACAGTTCGGGTGTTCCCGGAACTTCGGTTTTGGTCAGACTCCGCGGAGCCACTTCCATCAAGGCAGGAAACGACCCTCTGTATGTCATCGACGGCGTTTTCGTCAACAGTGAAAGCTTGCAGTCCCATAGCCTCGGGGGGCAGGTATCCAACCCTCTTTCGGATCTGAATTCGGACGACATCGAATCGGTCTCTGTACTGAAGGATGCCAGCGCAACCTCCATCTATGGCTCACGGGGTGCAAACGGCGTTATTCTCATCACAACCAAAAGAGGTAGCAGAGACAACAAGACAAAGGTTAATTTTCAGGCTGAATACGGTCAATCCAAAACGGGAGAACTTTGGAAACTTACCACCGGACCTGAGCATGCGCAGATTGTGAACGATGCATGGATCAATGACGGTAAGAGTTATGCCACAAGACCGTTCAGGCCCAAAAGTGAAGTGATCACCGGATATGCAGCCTACGGAACACCTGAAGAACAGGCTACCTACGACAGGCTGTCCGATGTTTTCAGGACCGGTCAGTTGCAGAAATACAACCTCGGCATTTCCGGTGGTGACGCCAAAACTAATTTCTACTTAGGAGGTGAATACCAAAAACAACAGGCAACCTTAAAATTACAGGATTTTGAGAGATATTCTTTCCGCTTCAATCTGGACCACTCCTTATCCAAGAACGTCAGGATCGGTACCAGCAATAGCCTTTCCAATGTAAACAGGCAGGTTGTACAGGTTGGTGATGGCCCTTCAGGCTTTTTCCAGGCGGCCTTGCATACCCCAACCTTTTATCCGGTGTACAATGCAGACGGCAGCTACAACAAGCCTGTCGCTTTTGATAACCACCAGGCCATTCTCGAGAATTCAGACGACCATGCCTATAGCCTTCGAAGTGTAAACAATGTCTACTTAAAATGGGATATTTTGCAGGGCCTTTCATTCAAGTCTTCCTGGAGCAACGACTACAACAGTTACCACGAAAAGACCTATTACAACACCAATCTGATTGGCGGACAACCAAACGGCAAAGCCCTGGACAATCTCAACACCAAGCAGACATTGATAGCGGAGCAATTGCTGAATTACAACCTGTCTTTAGACAATCAAAGTGATTTGTCCTTCTTTCTGGGCAATTCGGTACAAACAACCAGTACGGAATCGGAAAGTCTTACCGGTACAGGTTTTCCCAGCAACCAGTTTAAAAGAATCACCTCAGCCGCTGTAACAACATCCTCCAGTTCTGGATCTTCCTACGGATTGCTTTCGTATTTTGTTGGCGGAAACTTTTCCTACAAAAACCGTTACAGTCTGGACGCAAACATACGTGCAGACGCTTCTTCCCGATTCGGCAAGAACAACCAGTGGGGTTATTTCCCGTCCTTGGGAGCGGCATGGAATATTTCCAACGAGTCTTTCTTTCCCAAGACGAATGCCATCTCCGATCTTAAGTTAAAAGGGAGTTTGGGCTATACCGGAAACCAGGATATCGGAGACTTTGCGTCCCTGGGACTTTGGGGTGGGGGCAGCAATTACGACGGTGTTGCAGGCATTTCACCCAGGCAGTTGGGGAACAAGGATCTGAAGTGGGAAACCACCCGTCAATGGAACATTGGCCTTTCCGGCGATTTATTGAAAGATCGCTTAAGCTTGGAGTTTGATTATTACAACAAATACACCTACGATTTGCTGCTCGACAACCCGGTAGCCTCAAAAAGCGGATATTCTTCCGTAACCCAGAACATTGGGGAAATCAGCAACAAAGGCATAGAAGCATCCATAAATTCTGTCAACATCAAGACCAAGAAGATTAAATGGGAAACAAATTTCGTCATCTCACACAATGCCAACAAGGTGGAAAAGCTGAACACACCTGTTTCAGGCAGTTACAAAACATTTCAAGTTCAACAGGGATATCCCCTTTATTCCATGTGGGTCTATCACTACCTGGGGGTAAATTCTGAAACCGGGGACGCTATCTATGAAGACCTTGACGACAATCAGAAAGTGACCGTGGACGATAAAAAAATCGTGGGAAACGCTTGGCCTAAATTTGAAGGCAGTCTCAAGAATACCTTCTCGTACAAGGCTTTTGACTTAAACATCAATATTTTCTTCAAGTCCGGAAACAAGATATACAACTATACGAGTTCCTTTCTGGAATCAGGCGGTACCAGAGGCGTGACACGATCCATCCTCGCAAGTTCCATGAATTACTGGAAAAAGCCTGGAGATGTCAATGTTTTACCCAGACCAAAATCTACGGCAAACGCCGATGGCGGATTCAATTACGACCAGCAATCCAGCCGTTACGTGGAAGACGGTTCCTACATCCGGCTCAGGGACGTTTCCCTGGGATACAATTTTGCAAAGAAAACAATCGCTCCTCTGCATTTGAGTGCAGCCCGTCTTTATGTGACCGCCACCAACTTGCTTACTCTAACCAAGTACAGTGGCCCCGATCCTGAAGTGAATGTAGGATCAGGTCTGGTACAAGGTATGGACTTTGGAACCCCTCCCCAGCCCATTTCAACATCAATCGGAGTGAACATTACCTTATAGAATAAAATAAAAATGAAGAAATATATATTTTTAGCAGCAATAGCCATTTCAAGTGTATCTTGCGATGGTGTACTCAATACCGAACCACAATCCTCCATCTCTGACGGATCCGTTATCGTGGATGAAAAGTCGTCCCTGGCAGCTTTGATTGGAACGTACGATGGACTGCAAAGTTATTTTGGCCCCAATCAGCTGGCTCATACACTAATTTCCGACAATCTGGTGCTCAGTACCGCTCCCGGGAACATCATTCCCACTTACACGGCAGCTGGAACAGGAGCCTTCGATGGAACAAACGCCGGTGCCTATTCTTCCATTTATACAACCATCAACCGCGCCAATTTTGTGATAGACAAGACATCGGAACTGACCGACGCCGTCATCAAACCTGCATCCAAAAATCAATACCTGGGTGAAGCCTACTTTATCCGCGCCCTGGCCTATTTTGACCTGGTGAGGACCTACGGAGGAGTTCCGCTGATTACAAAATCCACCACGACATCCAACCAACACGATGGTATCAAGAGAAGCACTGTTGCACAAACCTATGCCCAAGTGTTGTCCGACTTGAATAAAGCGGACAGCCTGTTGATTGAACCAACCACCGTTGTAAGGAACAGAGCAAACAAATATGCCGTTTATGCGCTGAAAGCACGTTTCTATCTCTACAACGAAAATTGGGAAAAAGCGGAAGAATACGCCTCGAAGGTCATTGCCAATTCAACCAGCTATAAACTGGTCAAACCCTTTTCAACGTTCTTTACCACACAGAAATCGACCGAATCCATACTTGAACTGACCTATAGTTCATCGGACAAGAATCCCATCTACACCTATCTATTGGCACCCATTGAAGGTGGACGTCTGGATTATGTACCCGAAGCGGGATTTGTCACACAGCTTCTGGATCCGACCAAAGGCGGTGCACGCAAGAGTCTGGTCAAATTACTGGCGAGTGGCGTCTATGCTGTGACAGAATATGGGAATCAGGATGGTTCCAGCGCCTTGTTTGTCCTTCGTTTGGCGGAACAATACCTGATCCGTGCTGAAGCAAGAGTTAAAAAAGTTCACCCGGAAATAGGCAATGCCATCAAAGATTTGAATGTCATCAGAAGCCGTTCGGACGTTGCTGACTTCATAGGAAATGACAACACACCTGCAAGTGACGTCCTGTTGGCCATCGAAAACGAACGTCGATACGAACTGGCATTTGAAGGCCATCGCTTTAGCGACATTGTACGTACAGGAAGGGCTGCCACCGTATTCGGAGCGTTGAACCCCTTGTTCAAGGACCCGGGACGTTGGGTTTTTCCTATTCCCTACACGGAAATCGTTGCCGACCCCGACCTGGAACAAAACGAAGCCTATAAATAACAAAACATTTACAAGAGCAGACTACCTATAAGTCTGCTCTCAATCTATCTACAATATGAAAAAATACATCATACTTCTGCTTGCCGGCACTCTGATCTTCGATGCCGGTGCCAAGGGAAAACAAGTCAGGAAAAGCAATGAAAGTACAGCCATCAATTATCTGAACAATTCTTTCGGTACCTACGACAAATTGCAGAAACAGATCTGGAATACTCCAGAACTTGGATTCTTGGAAGAGAAAAGCAGTGCATCCTTGCAAAAACATCTCACCGAAAACGGATTTAAGGTTCAAAGCGGCGTGACTGGGGCTCCTACAGCTTTTGTGGCCACCTATGGAAGTGGACAACCTGTCATAGGCATCCTTGCTGAATTTGACGCCTTGAGTGGCCTTTCACAAGATACCGTCCCATACGAGAAAGCGCTCATTAAAAACGGTAACGGCCAAGGTTGCGGCCATCATCTACTGGGAACAGCCTCTATTGCCGGAGCCGTCGCCATCAAAAAATGGATAGAAGCAACCAGAACAAAAGGCACCATTAAAGTCTTTGGCACCCCTGCGGAAGAAGGTGGAGGAGGAAAAGTCTTTTTTGCACAGGATGGCTTGTTCAATGACGTCGACGTCGTACTCAACTGGCATCCAGCCTCGACAAATGCAGTGAACAGTTCGACAAACCTGGCAAGATTAAGCACGGTTTACAGCTTTCATGGTAAGGCATCCCACGCAGCCGGTAATCCTGAAAAGGGACGTTCCGCCCTGGATGGCGTAGAAGCGTTGGACAACATGGTCAATCAGCTTCGTGAGCATATTCCTTCCGATGCACGTATCCACTATGTCATCACAGACGGAGGTGGACTCTCACCCAATGTGGTCCCTGCCCATGCCGTAGTTTCCTACTATGTCAGGGCAAAAAACATCACCGAACTTCTTGACATAGCCCAAAGAGTCGACAATGCAGCCGACGGGGCAGCCTTGGGAACAGGAACGACCGTAACCAAAAAGCGTTTGGCAGGAGCCATCTATCCGGTATTGCCCAACAAAGCCTTCAACAAGCTTATCCAGAAAAATCTTGAAAAAGTCGGTGGCGTTCAATGGAACCAACACGAACTTGACTTTGCAACCAAAGTGGCCCAGTCCACCAGCACCTCCCCGTCCGAACTCGAGAAAGTCAAGACTGTAGTTCCTTGGGATGAAAACAAGTTTGGGCAACTCCAGTCGGGATCCAGTGACGTGGGTGATGTTAGTTGGAACGTTCCCGTAGGATCTTTTGTCGCCGCTACCTTCGTTCCCGGATCTCCTGGCCACTCCTGGCAAAATGTGGCCACAGGCGGTACGACCATAGGAACCAAGGGCTTAATCGTAGCAGCCAAGGTTTTTGCCCTGACAGCCATCGACCTGTTCTCAAACCCTTATTTGATCGGGCCCATCAAGGAAGAATTCAACAAAGCGCGCGGTGAGAATTATAAATATGTCCCCATCGTACCAGGCAAACCAGAATTGGATTACCGTTCAGAATAAAACAAGAAACATAAAATGAAAAGAAACATTCTCACACTATTGCTGGCTGCCGTAACATTCAATGCCATGGCAGCTACCCCCATCCAAATGAAGGAATCGACCACCAAGCACGGTCCCGAAAAAGGCTCGTTAATCATCATCGGCGGCGGGTTGATTCCTGCCGACGTATGGGGGAAATTTACAGAACTTGCAGGTGGCGTCGACAAGGCCAACATCGTTGTCGTTACAACGGCTGCCGGAGATTCAGCCGGTATTGAAACCCGTACGGTCAATCTGGTCAGGAAAGAGACCGGGATCAAAAAAGTAACCTTGCTCCATACCAAAGACTTACAAGAAGCCAACAGCGAAAAGTTCACCGCTACTTTGAAAAATGCCACAGGTGTCTTCTTTGAAGGCGGTCGCCAATGGCTCATCGCCGACTCCTACCTGAATACACTCACACACCAGGCCTTCTGGGATGTGTTAAATCGTGGAGGGGTTATTGCAGGTACATCTGCAGGGGCGAGTATACAGGGATCCTTCCTTTGGAGAGGCGATACATCGGGAGCACAGATCACCGTCGGTGACCATACGCAGGGATTGGGCTTCCTGAAGAACTCCGTCATCGACCAACATATCCTTCGCCGAAACCGGCAATTCGACCTGATCAATGTCATCAAGGAAAGCCCGAAACTTATCGGTATCGGCCTGGATGAATCTACCGCCATTGTTGTTCAGCGTGACACTTTCGAAGTCATCGGCAAATCTTATGTTGCCGTTTACGACTATAACACCATTGTCGGCAACGGTGAAAGACATGTCATCGGAAGCAGGGAAAACTACGCAGCCTCATCCGGTCCGTTTTTCTTCCTGAGCAGAGGCCAAAAATATGACTTAAGCAACAGACAAGTCATCAGGGAACCAAGAAGGCAAAATGAAAATCAAACCAAAAACTAAAAAAAAGCTAAAAAACAATAGAATGCCACAAAGTTATTTTTCTCACCTGGTTTGCGCAGAATGCGGCAAAAAGCACGATGGAAACATCGCACAAAACGTTTGTACCGATCCCAATTGTCAAGGAACCCTACTGGCCCAATACGAATTCAATAAATCGAACCTAACCAAGGAGGATCTCAAGAACCGCCCTTTTGATATGTGGCGCTACCGGGAATTTCTTCCCGTTTTGAGGTCAGAAAATATTGTTACGCTGGGTGAAGGTGGCACGGCACTGCTAAAGGCAGACAGGCTTGGAAAAGCATTCGGACTTTCCAACCTGTATATCAAGGATGAAGGCGAAAATCCCACCGGATCGTTCAAGGCACGCGGCATGAGTGCCGCCCTATCCAAAGCGAAAGAACTGGGTATCCAAAAAATAGCCATACCAACTGCTGGTAATGCCGGTGTTGCACTTGCAGCATACGGTGCCAAGGCTGGTTTCGAGGTCATCGTGTATATGCCCATTGAAACCCCCGAACAACATAAGCAGGAATGCCGCTATTATGGATCAAAAGTCATTGAAGTAGACGGAAACATCGGAGACTGCGGGAAATTGGTGGCCAAACTTACTCAGGAAGAAGGTTACTTCAACATTTCCACCCTGAAAGAGCCCTATCGCCTCGAAGGTAAAAAACCATGGGTTATGAATTGGCCGAACAGTTCAACTGGGAATTGCCCGATGTCATCCTTTATCCTACAGGCGGGGGTACAGGCCTCATTGGATTCTGGAAAGCTTTCGAGGAATTGGAGAAACTCGGATGGATCGGGGAAAAAAGGCCTCGTATCATTGCCGTACAGTCAGATCATTGCGATGGTGTAGTCAGCGCCTTTCACGGCAAAAAAACATCCATCGAAGCCATTGACCGTGGTTTCACGGTTGCCAACGGGTTGCGCGTACCCAAACCTTACGCCGACAAGCTAATCCTTCGCATACTCAACGATTATAAGGGTTCAGCCATTGGAATCAACGATAAAGATATATTGGAAGCCTTGAGCGAAATCTCCCGCTACGAAGGCCTGTTCCCCGCTCCTGAAGGAGCTGCTCTCTGGGCTGCCACAAAGCAGCTCAAAAATCAGGGCCACATTTCCGAATCAGAGAAAGTGGTCCTGATCAATACCGGTAACGGCTATAAATATACCGACAACATTTGGGGATAGCCACTATCCCGATAAAACAAGATTTAATTTATGAAAACCAAGAATATCCATCTGCAAGGCAGAATTATTGCCATCATTCTCGGACTGCTCGTCCTGACGACTTTCGTCTCCAATGCCCAGGTCTCACTCAATTACTATTTGCCCGATGCAGCAAATTACAATCCCAAAGTTCCTACTCCAAAATCAGTCCTAGGTTTTGAAATTGGAGATTGGCACGTTTCCCACGACCAGATTGTCACCTATGCCCGTGCTGTTGCAGCTGCATCTCCCCGCGTCAAGTTGGTCGAATATGGCCGCACGCACGAAAACCGTCCACTTTTGGTTTTGATCGTCACTTCAGAAGAAAACCAAAAAAACCTTGACGCCATCAAGGAGCAGCACCTGTTACTCTCCAACCCTGAAAAATCCAAGAACGTCAACATAGACAAACAGCCGGTTTTCACTTGGTTGGGAAACAGCATCCACGGGAATGAAGCCTCAGGTGCCAATGCATCCCTGCTGGTTCTTTACCATCTGGCGGCAGCCAACGATGCTGAAACGCTTAAGGAACTGGATGAATCTGTCATATTCATCGATCCAGCCATCAATCCGGACGGCATCAACCGTTTTGCCTCTTGGGTGAACTCACACAAAAGCAAGGTTCAAATAACCGACCCCAGCAACAGCGAACATTCAGAAGCATGGCCAGGTGGCAGGACCAACCATTATTGGTTTGACCTGAACCGGGATTGGCTGAACGTACAGCAGCCCGAATCTCAAGGACGTATCGCCAAATTGCAGGAATGGAGACCCAATGTCTATACCGATGCCCACGAACAAGGTTCCAACGCCACCTTCCATTTCTCTCCAGGAGAACCTTCACGAGTACACCCGCTGATTCCCGGTGAAGACCAACGTCTCACCCAGGCTCTTGCCCGCGATTATTATGCCAAGGCTTTCGATAAAATCGGAACCTTGTATTTTTCTGCTGAAAACTACGACGACTACAACATCGGTCGCGGTCCCGAATACATCGACTTCAACGGTGGTGCCGCCTTACTTTTCGAACAAGCCAGCGCAAGAGGTTTTGCCCAAACCACCGACAATGGGCTGCTTACCTTCCCGTTTGCCATCCGCAATCAACTGACAGCCGAACTTGCCACCATCCGAGGCGCTCATGCACTCAAAAAAGACTTTCTTGAATATCAGCGTTGGTATTTCGCTTCAGCATTAAGTGAGGCAGCCAAAGACCCTGTCAAAGCATACGTATTCGGTTCCAAGACCGATAAGGCATCCGTGTATCATTTGGCAGAAGTCGTTTCTCGTCACGGTATCGATGCTTACAAATTAAACAAAGATATTACATACCAGGGAAGCAACTTCAGCGCTGAAAACAGCATCATCGTCCCGCTTTCACAAAAGCAATACCGCCTTATCCAGGGCATTTTTGAAATCAGAAATACGTTCAAAGATAGTTTAACCTATGACATTTCTGCATGGACCTTTCCTTTGGCATTCAACCTGGAATACAAAGGTCTTAACGCCGCCACTTACAACAGTAGTCTTTTAGGAGAAAAATACAGCATTGATGCCTTTCCAAAAGGAAAATTCATTGGCAACGAAAAGGCCTATGCCTATGCCTTCGAATGGGGTGAATATTATGCACCCAGAGCCTTGTACCGTTTGCTAAGCAAAGGCATACTGGCCAAAGTTTCCTCTTCCGTCTTTGTCTCCGGCAAAAAAGAATTCAAGCGCGGTTCAATCCTTATTCCAACCGGAAACAACCAACCGGCATCGTTGGAACAGATCCAGGCTGCACTAAAAGAAATAACCGAAAAGGACGCAATTGATGTGTATGCCATTGAGTCAGGCTTTACTGAAGGCCATCATTTAGGGAGCAGCACCTTTGAACGTGTAGAAAAGCCTGAAATCGCCATTCTGATCGGAGGACGTCTTGCCAGCGACGGCATCGGTGCCATCTGGCATTTGTTGGATACCCGTTACGACATCCCGGTCACTCTTTTACCCATTGAAAACTTTAACTCGGCCAAGTTGGACAAATACAATGCCTTGATTCTGGCAAGCGGTGACTATTCCATCATCGGAGATCAGGGCGTCAAAAAATTGAGATCGTTTGTTGAAGATGGCAATACCGTCGTTGCATTCGAGCAAGCTTTGAGATTTTTAAGCAGTAAGGATCTCTTGAAACTGGAATTTATAGACACCAAAGTCAGGGCCACAAAAGACACTTATGAAAATCAAGGAACCTTCGCAAGAGCTCAAGGTATTCCCGGTACCATCTTTGAAACAACAGTAGACATCACTCATCTGCTTTTCTGGGGATTGACAAGCAATCGTCTGCCTGTTTTCAAGGACAACGACATTATTGTCAAGCCACAGGAAAATAGTTATGCAAATCCAAGCCATTATTCGTCAAGTCCCCTATTATCAGGATTGGTCAATCCCACAAAAGAAAAAGACCTGAAGAACAATGCCAACATCACTGTCGGAAACATCGGACGTGGGCATATCATCGCCATCAATGAAGACACCAACTTCCGTGGCCAGTTTTACGGTACAAACAAGATCCTGGCCAATGCCATTTTCTTTGGTTCACTGATACAATCAGGAGGTTACAGAGAGTAAAGAAATACAAGAAGAAAGAGAAGGACGTAAATCCCGGCGTCCTTTTCATTTCTCTTGCATTACTGCATGAAAGAGACTGTTTAAAGGATTCTAATCAGCCTCTTTTGTTTCATCATCCAACAATAGTTTCAAATGAATAAAATAGCCTTGCACTGGCAAATCCTTTTTGCCCTGATCATCGGGGTTCTATTTGGCTTCTTCTTACCTGCTCACGTGTGCTGGATCAAATGGATTGGCGACCTATTCCTACGCGGATTGAACATGGTGGTCATACCATTGGTCATCAGCTCCATTGTTGTGGGAATACTGAATGTGGGCAACGGATCAAGTTTAGGAAGGCTTGGCCTTAGGTCCATTCTCTTCTTTTTGGGAACAACACTGATTGCCATCTTCACCGGACTGCTGTTTGCGAACATTCTATCACCTGGAAGTCTGCTAAATCTAACAATACCCACCTCTACCAACAAAACCATTGCACCTAAAAACTCTTTTTTGGACATGCTGGTGAACATTGTTCCGTCAAACATCTTTTCCGATCTTTCCACGGGAAGCGACCGTTTGTTGGGTATCATTTTCTTTTCCATCCTGTTTGCCCTTTTTATGGTTAAACAAGAGCCACGTTATCGCGACAACCTGGCCAATCTTTTTGAATCGGTCTTTCAGATCATGATGAGAATAACCAATCTCGTCATCCGCTTCAGCCCATTCGGCGTGTTTGCCCTCATTGCCGTCCAGTCCTCCAATTTGACGGGTAATTCACAACAATTAATAAACCTGGCAGGGAGTCTGGGAGCCTATATGCTTACCATCATCGGAGCCTTGCTCTTCCACAATTTCGTCACACTTTCACTGATATTGTTTGTTTTTGCAAGAGTCAATCCATTGAAGCATTTGCTTAATATGGCATCTCCACTTTTAATGTCTTTCTCAACTTCGTCATCAAGTGCCACTTTGCCGCTTACGCTTCGCGAAGTGGAAGAAAAGAGCGGTGTGAGCAATAAGATAAGCAGCTTTGTCATTCCTCTTGGCACAGCCGTCAATCGGAACGGCACAGCACTCTTTGAATGCGGTGCTGCCATTTTTGTTGCTCAAACTTACGGTATTGAACTTTCCGTAACACAACAAATGTTGCTGGTCGCTACCACCCTGCTTGCGTCGGTCGGAGCTGCCGGAATCCCCATGGCTGCTTTTGTAATGATGAGTGTTATTCTTGATTCGGTTGGTATACCCCGCGAAGGTCTTGGCCTGCTTCTGGCAATTGACCGGTTTCTGGATATGTTCCGTACAGCCACCAACGTTTACGGAAACACCTGTGCAGCCGTGTATATTGCAAAATGTGAAAATGAAAAACTAAAGATATGAATAAGAAACAAACCTTTGGGCCCCAGACTATGGCCATTCATGCAGGAGAAGGACCTGACCCTGCAACCATGGCCTCAGCTCCCAACATTGTCATGTCCACCACCTTCATTGCTGATGCCGATGCCGGCTTCTCGGTGGAAAATATGGAAGAAGACGCATCCTTCATTTACACCCGTTGGGGAAACCCAACGACACATCAGCTCGAAGAGAAACTCTCTGCGCTGGAAGGTGCAGAAAAAGCCATTGTCTTTGCCAGTGGCATGGGTGCCATATCCGCGCTGCTTTTAGGAACGCTCAAGGGAGGAGACCATGCCGTTGTCTCGGATGTCGGTTATGCCGCCATGTCGGAAATGACCAACGAAATGATCCCCCAACTGGGTATTCAAATAACCAAGGTCAACACATCCGACTTGGAGGCTGTACGTCAAGCCATTCGCCCCAACACAAAGTTGATCTATATTGAATCCCCCTGCAATCCTTTGATAAGGCTTACCGACATCGCAGCAACGGCAAGAATCGCTCACCAGTTTGGTGCCAGGCTGGCCATCGATTCGACATTTGCAACACCGGCCGCCACCAAGCCTCTGGAACTGGGAGCGGATTATGTGATCCATTCCCTTACCAAATATCTGAACGGACATGGTGATGCTTTGGGAGGTGTTGTTTTAGGCTCTTCCGAATTGATTGCACCTTTGCGCAAGACCACAAGCATCCGCTTGGGAGCTACTTTAAGCCCTTTTAATGCCTGGTTGGTGATGCGTGGTCTGGCCACCTTCCACTTACGCATGAAGGCACATGAAGAAAAGGCATTGAATATAGCCTCCTTTTTAGAAAACCACCCCAAGATCAAACGGGTTATTTACCCGGGGCTGCCTTCCCACCCTCAATACGAACTAGCAAAAAAGCAGATGAAGAATTTTTCAGGCATGCTCACTTTTCAGGTTGAGGACGGAAAACAGGCGGCTGCGATTTTTGCAAAAGAACTAAAAGTCATCCATTACGCCGTATCGCTCGGACATCAACGGTCGCTGATCTTCTACCTTGACACAAAAGATCTTCAGGAAAGCTCTTTCCATCTAAACACGGAAGCTCAGAAAGCATCCTGGAAAGATTTTGCCGGAAACGGTATCTTTCGACTTTCGGTCGGATTGGAAGATTCCGAAGACATAATCAAGGATTTGTCAGATGTTTTGGATCTGCTATGACAAAAAACATCCGCCAATCCCAGTCTTAATAGACATCTATTCCCTAACAAGCCGGTATTTCTTTCTCCTTCAGGGTTTCACGGAGTGATGCTTTTCCAATCAAGATTTCTGACCTTTTTGAAGAACAGCCATGAAATCAGTACAGAAAAAGACATAAACAAAAGCACCATAGTCATACTACCTGAAATCCGCCAATGCAAGAAGCCAAAAGCAAAAGGGACAGACAGCATGAGCAAGGGCCTAAATATACTTCCTGCGTTGGTCGCCGCATCCATGGCAAGGCTGAAGGGCATCTTTCGGACAAAAATCAGTCCAAAGACCGAACTGATGGCGAGCACGTTGACACAACCAAGCAGTAAGTCAGGAAAAATACGGAACCCTATTATGTAAAAGCCCAGGGGGAATAAAATCAGTGCCAATGGGATAAAAGTAAAGACAAGAGCAGCCTTGACCGCTCCGGCAATAACCACTCCCGGTGACTCAATAGGCATCGCGTGAAACACCCACGAAGCCTTGAATTTTTCAGAATAAGGTAACTGCATCAAGGCCGTCATAGGAATAAGGCAACAAATATAAATGATTAACAACAAAGACAACCACAAAGCCTCTCCTTTCGGCAAAAAGGAATTCTCTCCAAAATTATACAGAAACAGGACACATAAAACGAAAGCGGAACCAAAGGAAGGATAGACCTTCAGTTTGAAATCACGGCTTCTGAACATCATTTTCCAACAAAAAACAAAACCGACATATTCGGCTCCAGGTTTGGTAAAAAATGAAGCCAGCTTTTCCCCCAATTTACGCTTCTGCTTCTTTACGACAGCTCGGCTCTGTTCCGCTGAACCCGCTGCGATCAAAGTCATTTTTTGATTGAAGAAAGGTGCCAGATAACGGATAACAAGCCAAAGTGAAAAAAGAGGTACAAACAGTGCCAAAGCCACACTGACAAACTTTCCGTTAGAAAAATCCATACCCTGAATAGCCATGCAAGCATCTGCAAACCAAAAAGGCGGATAAAGCCACCTATTTTGTAAAACCAAAACGCTGGCATGCAAAAGCCCAAATTTATTTATCAGGACAGGCAACATTTGATAGCCGGCAAAAACCATAACGGTAAAAACTATCTGAAAATAGCTGATGGCAGACTGAAACTTGACAGGGTCCATCATTTTAAGAATCAGTATATAGACCGCATTGATCAGAAAAATGCCGAACAAAGAACTCAAAAGGATAACAAGCAAAAAAGGCAAAAACAACGTCCACCCTTCTTGCACACAAGCCATCAGACAAGTCGGCAAAGACAACGGCACCATGACAACACAGACCCGTATGGCAATATGTAAAAGCCTGGACATCAAAAATGTCGCATCTGTCACCGGTTTGGGTAAAATGATGTAGTTGTCCCGCACATCAATCAACACAGACGTAAAATCAGCGATGAGCATCAGGCAAAGCATTATTAGATATGTGGAGATAAAAACAGTAAGCCTTGTTACCATATCCTCACCAATCTTTATTCCTGCAATCAGGAAAAAGCCCATCAAAAGTGAAAAAACCATGGTTTTCAATGTTGCCGTGTTCAATTCTTTCTTTTCTCCACGACGCCCCAGTCTGGCAAAAGCCAAAGGCCTGCGGTTGTCCATCGTTAGCTTGGCTGAAAGAATGGCCTCGAGCTGTGGCTTATCGATTCCGACTTTTCTGTAGAAAGCCACAGGCAATAAAAAAAAGCGTAGCAATATCTTGTCCAGAGTGTTCATATTTTGGCATGTTTTAATTTTCAAAAACACTCATCATTCTGTCACTTGCATCGTGCATCGATTGGGATGCAGTCAGACCTGCAAAAATCTGTTCCAGACTGTTTTTTTCCTGATCCTGCTTCAGTTCTTCAAAAGTGCCGTCAGCCACCACCCGGCCTTCATGGATGAGAACAATCCTGTCACTCACCTTTTCAACAACATCCATCATATGGCTACAATAAAAAATTGTCTTGCCACTCTTGGCCAATTTATCAATCAGTTCCTTAACAATAATCACGCTATTGGCATCCAATCCACTCAGCGGCTCATCCAGAATGAGGATCTCGGGATTGTTCATCAAGCCGGATGTTATCAGGACTTTCTGTTTCATGCCCTTGCTGAAGGTTTCCATACGTTGATCCCTGTTTCCGCCTATTCCAAAAGCATCCAGCATTCTACTCGAACGTTCCTTTACCACCTCTTCGGGCAAATGGTAGAGTGCTCCCATCAGTGAAAGAAATTCATTGGGTGTAAGCACATCGTACAACTCAGCCAACTCCGGTACATAGCCAATCATACTTTTTACCCCAACAGGATCTTTTCTGATATCCAACCCTTTAACCGTCACTTCTCCCATAAAATCGGACAACAAACCGCAAAGGATCTTGACCGTTGTACTTTTTCCTGCTCCATTAGGGCCTATATAACCTATTACCTGGCCAGGATAGATATCCATAGAAACGTCCTTGAGTACGTGTTTTGAGCCATAGCGTTTGTTCAAATTACGAATACGGATGATGGGTTCCATAAAATATTAGTATAAATTTGTTTAATCGACCACTGCAAATTTAAATATTATTCAATATTACAAAACAAAAATTAATTTTAATTTAAACATAAGACCAATTATTTAACAATATCATTTTATCCAGTAGATATTATTATTGTAATATTGTACAAAAAACCAGCCATGAGCCCAAACACCATCATGCCTTTCGCCAGTCCGCTATACGTCATGTTGAAACCGGTCGGAGCCATCTGCAATCTCGCTTGTGATTATTGCTACTATCTGGAAAAGTCCAGCCTGTATAAGGAAAATCCGAAACATGTCATGAGTGACTCCCTTCTGGAAAAGTTCATAGAAGAATACATCAACGCGCAGACAACCCCTCAGGTCCTGTTTACTTGGCACGGTGGAGAAACCCTGATGCGTCCGCTCAGTTTCTACAAAAAAGCGGTGGAACTGCAGAAAAAGCATGCCAATGGCCGAACCATCGAAAACTGCATCCAGACCAACGGTACCCTCCTGACCGACGAATGGTGTACTTTTTTCCGTGAGAACAACTGGCTGGTTGGAGTATCGGTGGACGGTCCTCAGGAGTTTCACGACGAGTACCGTCGCAACAAACAAGGCCAGCCTTCCTTTCAGAAAGTAATGAAAGGCATCGGCTTGCTAAAGAAATACGGCGTAGAATGGAATGCCATGGCTGTAGTCAACGACTTTAACGCAGACTACCCATTGGATTTTTACCATTTCTTCAAGGAACTGGATTGTCATTACATTCAATTCACTCCTGTAGTGGAACGCATGAAGCCACAAACAGACGGTCGGCACCTGGCGGCACCCTCAGAGAAGGAGAATCACAACCTGGCCGATTTCTCGGTATCTCCCGAACAATGGGGCAAATTTCTTTGCACCATCTTTGATGAATGGGTACGCAAAGACGTTGGAAACTACTTCATCCAAATTTTTGACTCCACTCTGGCCAACTGGGTGGGCCAAAAACCCGGAGTCTGTACTTTGGCCAAAAACTGCGGTCATGCCGGAGTCATGGAATTTAGCGGAGATGTTTATTCCTGCGATCATTTTGTTTTTCCGGAATACAAACTTGGAAACATTTACACCAACGGACTGTCGGAAATGTTTTACAGCGAACGGCAACTCGCTTTCGGGGAAGCCAAATCCAAGACCCTGCCGGGACAGTGTACGGAGTGTGAGTATCTTTTCGCTTGCAACGGAGAATGTCCCAAAAACCGGTTTGCAACCACAGGAACCGGCGAACCTGGACTTAACTATTTGTGTAAGGGGTATTTCAAATTCTTTCAACACGCGGCTCCTTCTATGGACTTCATGAAAAAAGAGCTTCTGAACCAACGGCCACCAGCCAATGTTATGGAATGGATCAAACGAAAATGATACCGACAGAAAAGTCCGGACACAAAAAAAGGTCGCAGAACGACCCATTTTTCACATTTTTCGACAATAAAACAGAACTTAAAAGCTCTGTATCAATTCCTTAGTAGCGATGTCGGGAATCGAACCCGGGTCTCAACCGTGAGAGGGTCGCGTGCTAGGCCACTACACTACACCGCCATGGAAGATTTGATGGCACAAAAGTAAAAGAATAATTCGAAAAACCGGCGCATTCCGGCAAAAAAATAACCGAAATCATTCCATCCAGACCACCGTTGCCATCCTGCCCGAATCCTGCTTATCTCTTCTGGCAGAATGAAACCGTTTGTCCACATACGTGTTCCAGGCTGCACCATCGATATTTTCCACGGGTATATGATGGCTCATAAGCTGAATCCTGGCCACCTGATACAAATCCATATAATATTGCTCCCTTTCGCCTTCGGTAAACACCTGTTCATAGGCAGATGAAAGAGCCAAAACATCTTCCCTGATCTCCCTGGAAATAGGATAACTCTCAGCAGCAATGCCGGGACCTATCCATACATATGTAGATTCGGCAGGTATATTTATTTTCCGGATCATTTCAGAAAGGATGCCATTTTCCAAGCCTCTTCTGCCAGCATGAGCCACTCCCACCCTGGTTCCTGCCTTATCGGCAAAAACGATGGGCAAACAGTCCGCAGTAAGTATGGAGCATACTACACGTTTTCGGAACGTATAGGCACCATCAGCCTCAAGTCTGGCACTCCCAGAAAGAGCAGTATCAGAAGCAGGCAACTCCACAACACGACGACCATGTACCTGCTGAAGCCAGCTGATGGGACAAGCCGGTTTCACAAGCTGCTCCAGCCTTGTCCTGCAACAATTCCCCAGTTCAGTGAAATGACTGAACGAAACAGGGTTCAGCTCTGAATCCTTTGACAAAATGGTATATGCCCTGACTCCGGGAATATGCCATTGGGGTGAAAGTGTCGTGAAAGTGCTGTCCATCATTTCATATTCTTCAGCTGAACAATATGCGCAGCTACAAAAGCCGCGGTCTCCGTACGCAAACGGGCATCACCCAGTGAAACAGGGATAAACCCTTTTCCTATGGCCAATTCAACTTCCTCAGGGCTGAAATCGCCCTCCGGCCCTATCAGTATCAACGCCGGCGTGTCAGACTGGCAAATACGGTACAGCAAGGGCTTTTCTCCTGGATTGCAATGGCAAATGTATTTTTGGCCATCAAACGGCTGACTCACAAATTTCTTAAAGTCCATCAATTCCTGGAGCTGGGGTTTTGTCGCTTTCATGGATTGCTTCATGGCTGAAACCACGATTTTATCGATACGCTCCAGTTTCAGGTTTCTCCTTTCCGAAAAGCGGGAATTTAGAAAGGCAAAACCACCAATACCAATTTCGGTGGCTTTTTCCACAAACCACTCGGTACGGTCCAGATTTTTTGTCGGAGCAACCGCAATATGGGCATAACAGGGTGCAGACTTATCTTCCAGTGTTTCCAGTATCTGTACCTGGCAATGTTTCGGATGGGCCAAGACAACCCTTGCGCGATAAAAATGCCCCTTTCCGTCCACCAGCTCTATGTCTGACCCTTCGCCCAGACGCAATACGCGGACACAATGGGCCGATTCCTCTTCGGGCAAACAAGGGTTCTGCAAAATATCAGGAGTATAAAAAATGGCCATATTCGATCGGGTTTAAGCTTTCGCTTGCAAAAATACACTTTTTCAGTAAAAGGGAAACAAAAAAGGCCGCTTCAAGAAGCAGCCAAGGATTCTATATATAAAGTTCGATATGTCCTAAAATAAAAGAAGGTTGTCTCACGACAACCAATCTTCCTTAACCTTAAATCTAATACCATGAAAAACACAGTGCAAATATAGAAGGCATTTCTCGTTTATGCAAATATTTTGATAAAAAAAATAGATCCATTAACACGTTTTAACTCTCGGTGTACTTTTTACACTTAAAATATTTCAAAAGCAAAGGCCATAAATAGCTCTATTTCTTATAGTTATAAAAGAAGTAAAAAGTTTCAGCTTGCGATTTTAGCCACAAAAAAAATGTGAAAAAATGTTCTAAAACATATTTACAAGGATCAATTTTATGCTTTTCAACATAAATATGAACTGGCTTTTTAGATAAAATCGGATGAAATTAAGGACCAGTGCTCATAAAAAAGACGAGTTGATTCCTAAAAAAGGCCAACAAAGCCAGTCCAGACGGTTTTGCCAGCCACGTTAAATTTCTGGATTTTATAGTTGATTCACAAATTGTAGATTGAACAAAAAAACTGAAATAAAAAAGGCAGCTAAAAAGCTGCCTTGACTCTATATAAAGTTCGATATGTACTAAAACAAAAGTTGGTTATCTCACGATAACCAATCTTCCTTAACCTTAAATCTAATACCATGAAAAACACAGTGCAAATATATAGGCCTTTTAGCTCCTATGCAAATATTTTGACATAAAAAATATGCTCTTTAACACGTTTTAACTTGATGCCTAAAATAGACACTTAAAACGCTGCGCCAAGCAAGACGCCAACATACTCATAATAAGCAAATTAGACCAAATGAATTAAAAGAACGCTAAAAATGAAAAAATAAATTCATTCGTGAAAAAATGTTCTAAAACATATAAAACACCCGACAATACATGTTCTTCAACATACATTTCAGAAACTTTTTTACACGAAAATAGATTTATCCTCTAAAAATCGTTGGCAGACTGACGATTCAATACCCCGTAAATTTTCAAACAAGCCCAGGCATCAAGGGCAGCATAATGTTGCTGTCCTTTTGATAGAATCTCCGATTCCCAATTGGACAGTCGTTGAGATTTGGAAATCTTCCTTCCAAAAAGAATGGCATAAATTTTCTGCAGACTATTGTCCTCTATCCCGAAGGTCTTGACATACGTCTGCAGTTCGATAAAACCTTTTGGGTCAAAACCGGCCGAACGGGCACGCAACATCATAAAATCATCTTTGATAGACAATCCGACCTTAAGAATGTCGGGATTATTGAAGAATTCGATCATCCTGGCCGGAAAACCCAGAACGTTCAGGCGAAACAGAAAACAAACATCGGAAGTAGCTATTTGAAGAAGTGCCACTTTGTTTTTTTTGCCTTTAGCAAAAACCGGCTTTGTTTCCGTATCGAAACCTACCACATCTTGTTTATTCAAAATATCCAGCGCCTGATCCAGTAACTCAGGAGAGTCTACAACCACGACGGGACCCTCAAAACACGCCAAGGGAAGCGAACTAATTTCTTCTTTTGTAATGGTAGGTATATATTCACTCATTAAATAGTTTCTCCTTCCTCTTCTTCGGATTCGGCATACTTACAATTATGCAAGGCCCGCAAGACATTCACCAAGGACTGACCCCAAAATTGTTCAAAATTGGTGCGGCATACATACAACGCCTCGTTCATGGTTTCTTCATATCCCAATCTGAATACAGAAATAAAATTGAACAGATCCTGCCAGATATCAGCGATATTTTCGGATATAAACGCTGCGACAGGGGTATCTGCATATTTGATGTCAGCATGGAATACTTCCAGATAAGCATCATCCGATCCCAACAAATCGGAAATAACCTGCGACAACACGGCGTATTGATCTTCAGTGGCAAATGTCTCCATAGGCTCATCCGTCAAACGTTCATTGTTTGGCAACAAGCTGGCTTTCAGATACAAAAGCGGCAGCAAACGAACCATGGTATCAATAAACTGATCTTTTTTGACGGTCTCCAATTGGTCCATATAATCGCAAAAAGACTTTGCAACGGCAACAAACTCAATGGTATTCTTGTCGTATACCGGATTCTCAGATATTGGAGCTTTTGACATAAAACTGTTTTTTTCAATAACTTCGCAAAAGTACAAAAATATAGGTAACATATAAAAAAAATAGCGAATAGATTAAAAACAGAAAGCCGGTACGAATTCTCTATTGTTTTTGTATTTTTGTAACCTTAAAAGTGTGAGAAGTATAAGGTATGACGAAGATACAAACAAACAGACAAGCCCAGGGCAACAAACAGGAAAATCACTCATTCATAGGCTTTTTCAGAAAGAAAGAGACCCATATTGCCACGGGTGTTCTTCTCCTGGTGTTTGTAACTTACCTATGCATTATCATGGTGTCTTTCCTTTTCACGGGAGACTTCGACCAAAGCAAGGTAAATCTTCTACCTTTTTCAGACTTGAACGAGATTGCCGGCAAAACCGAAAACATAGGCGGGGCATTTGGCGCATGGGCATCAAACGCCATCATCAACAAATGGTTTGGTTTATCATCCTTCTTCATGATTATTTTCGGATGGATGACCGGCCTAAAACTTTTGGGAGCAACCAAGGCTTCCATAACCAAATACTTTCTGCTTTGCGGATTCGGTCTGATCTGGTGCTCCCTGTTCCTGGGTTTTTTCTTTAAAAGTTTGTATGAAGACAGCTTTCTCCTTTGGGGCGGAGCACATGGATTTTACCTGGGAGAATGGCTGACAGAACGCATCGGCTGGCCTGGGACATTCCTGGTCATAGTTTCCACCATGGCCATTTTCCTGATTTTCGTCAAGGCAAGTACAGCACCATTTTTACAAAAAGTTTTCAGATTCAGGCTATTTGGTAAGAACATGGAAGAATCCGACAACGATGCCGGAATGCAAGGTGAACCCGTAACGGAAGAAGGTGAATTTCCAGGTGATTTTGAAGAAAGCTGGACCGGGAAGCCGGAAAAAGAGAACAAGCCCTCTCCCGCCGTTGCTACCCCCACCATAAACAATCGCAAGCAATACTCCGAAGACCCCGAAGAAGAGGATGAAGAAGATGAGCTTCCGGAAGAGACCTCCGAGAGTGAAATACCCGACGACGTCGATTTTGAAATCAAGGTCGGCAAAGGAGACGACACCTTGGATGAAATTGAAGAGCCGGAAATCGGTGTAGCTCCCACCCATATCCATGGACAAAACGAAGATGTATACGACGCTTCCTATATGGGAGAATACAATCCCAGACTGGATTTGTCCAGCTACAGGTATCCAGGCATCAACCTGCTAACCAAATACGAGAACGCCGATACCGTCATCAACAAGGATGAGCAAAACAGCAACAAGAGACGCATCCAAGAAGTGCTCGAACAATTTGGCATACGCATCAGCTCCATAGCCGCGACAGTTGGCGCGACAGTGACTCTTTACGAAATCATACCGGAACCAGGTGTCCGTATTTCCAGGATCAAGAGTCTGGAAAACGATATAGCTCTGAGTCTTTCGGCTTTGGGGATCCGCATCATTGCACCAATACCGGGAAAAGGGACCATCGGGATCGAGGTACCAAACCGTGAACCGCAGATCGTATCCATGTACAGCGTCATCAATTCAAAAAAATTCACGGAGACAAAATACGAGCTTCCCATGGCTCTTGGCAAGACTATCACCAACGATATCTTTATGGTGGACCTTTGCAAGATGCCCCATGTTTTGGTGGCCGGTGCTACAGGACAAGGAAAATCCGTCGGCCTGAACGCCATGATCACATCCCTTCTTTACAAGAAGCACCCCGCGGAGCTGAAATTTGTGATGATCGATCCCAAAATGGTTGAATTTAACATCTATTCAACCATTGAAAAACATTTTCTGGCCAAACTACCGGACGACAGCAAAGCCATCGTAACCGATTTCACCAAGGTGATTCAGACCCTAAACTCTCTGACCAAAGAAATGGACGACCGTTACAACCTCCTGATGCTGGCCAATTGCCGAAACATCAAGGAATACAACTCCAAATTCATAGGCCGTCATCTGAACCCGGAAAAAGGGCACAAGTTCCTGCCATACATCGTGGTTGTTATCGACGAGTTCGGCGACCTGATCATGACTGCCGGCAAGGAAATTGAAATGCCTATCGCCCGTATCGCTCAGAAAGCACGCGCCGTGGGCATTCATATGATTATAGCCACACAACGTCCTACCACAAACATCATTACCGGCACCATTAAGGCAAACTTCCCTGCACGCGTTGCTTTCAGGGTCATTTCGGTAACCGACTCCCGTACCATCCTGGATGCTGGAGGAGCCAATCAACTGATAGGCCGGGGAGACCTGTTGTTTTCCCAGGGTAGCGATCTGGTGCGTGTTCAATGCGCATTCGTAGACACACCCGAAGTGGTCAACATCACCAATTTCATTGGGAACCAACGTGGCTATTCCACCGCCTTCTATCTGCCGGAAGCTACAACAGAAGGTGCCACAACCGGTCCGGGAGCAGATTTGACCGACCGCGACCCCATGTTCGAGGAAGCCGCCCGTCTTATCGTGATACATCAGCAAGGTTCCACCTCTCTGATTCAGAGAAAATTTTCCATCGGCTACAACCGAGCCGGACGTATTGTCGACCAACTGGAAGCAGCCGGTATCATCGGACCAAGCGAAGGAAGCAAAGCCAGACAGGTTCTGGTAGATGACGAATACCAGCTGGAAAACCTCCTTGCCAGAATAAAATAGAATTATGTATACCGGCACCCACCGGTTAAAATTTAAAATAAAAATGAAACGTATTGCACTCTTTTCTATTTTTTGCTTATTGTCCATATCTTCCGTTTTTTCACAAAACGACGAAAAAGCGCTGAACGTCCTCAACAAGGCATCGGTAGCCTACAACAAGGCAGGCGGAATAAAAGCCGGCTTTTCTCTCAAAATACTGGGGGCAGGCGGCAAAGTCAGCAACAACTACAACGGGACCATCCGTCTGAAAGGTTCCAAATTCAAGCTGGAAGCCGGTGAAATGACCACTTGGTTTGACGGAAAAAACCAATGGGTACACCTTGCAAACAGCGACGAAGTCAACCTAAGCACCCCAACTCAGGAGGAATTGCTGATGATCAACCCAGTCAATGTCTTCCAGCTTTATAAATTCGGTTACAACTGCAAATGGGTAGGAGAAAAGAAAGAAGGTGGAAAAACGGTTCAAAAGGTCAGCCTAACCCCCCAAAACAAAAAAGAAAGCATACAAAACATCGTAGCCAGTTTTGAAAAGACAAGCTACAGACCTGTATCCATCGTTATTACAAATAAAGACAAATCCGGATCGAAGATCACCATCCCATCCTATCAGACAGGACAGTCTTTTTCGGATGCCATTTTTGTTTTTCAACAAAAGAGTTTTCCAAAAACAGATGTAATTGACTTAAGATAATCATTATGAGCACAACCACCGAACACACCCGTTGCCTCATCATCGGATCAGGTCCTGCCGGTTTTACTGCCGCTATCTATGCAGGAAGAGCCAACCTCTCCCCCATTCTATACGAAGGTATGCAACCCGGAGGCCAGTTGACCACCACCTCTGAAATCGAAAATTTTCCAGGATACCCGGAAGGCATCAACGGAAACGACATGATGGAAGATCTCCGTAAGCAATCCGTCAAATTCGGTTGTGACGTACGCTGGGGTGTTGCCACCGCTTCAGACCTGTCGGCAGCACCTTACCGTGTTACCATCAACGGCGAAAAGGAGATCACCTGTGATACACTGATCATCGCCACCGGAGCGACGGCCAAATACCTGGGGCTTCCCGATGAAACAAAATATGCAGGACAGGGTGTCTCTGCTTGTGCTACCTGCGACGGTTCCTTTTACCGCAAGAAAAAAGTAGCCGTAGTCGGAGGAGGAGATACAGCTTGTGAAGAAGCCTGTTATCTGGCGGGTCTGGCATCCCAGGTGTTCCTGATTGTCAGAAAAAACTTCCTGAGAGCCTCTAAAATCATGCAGGAACGTGTCATGAACACGGAGAACATCACGGTACTCTTTGAACATGAAACCACCGGCCTTTTTGGTGACAACGGTGTAGAAGGTGCCCATCTGGTAAAACATCGTGGAAAATCCAACGAAGAGCACGTTGACATCGCCATTGACGGCTTCTTTCTGGCCATCGGACATAAGCCCAACTCCGATGTTTTCGCTTCGTTTCTTGATCTGGACGAAACCGGATACATTATCACCGAAGCCGGCACCCCAAGGACAAAGATTCCCGGTGTTTTCGCAGCAGGAGACGTTGCAGACCCACATTACCGTCAGGCCATCACAGCTGCAGGTTCGGGTTGCAAAGCTGCACTTGAAGCAGAAAGATATCTTTCCGCCAATAAATTATAGAAAAATAGTTGGGGCGAAGTTTGCAGATTTAAATCGGTTTGTCTACTTTTGCACCTCGATTCGATAAGGTAAAAAAGCGGCGCTGCAGTAGCATCCCACCTTCCGGAGTATAACTTGAAAACAAAAAAGTTAATGTACGCAATTGTAGAAATCGCGGGACAACAATTCAAGGCTGAAGCTGGTAAAAGATTGTATGTTCACCGTCTTGAAGCAGAACGTGGTTCTGTTGTAGAATTTGAAAAAGTTTTGTTGGTTGAAGCTGACGGATCAGTAAAGATTGGCGTTCCCACGGTGGAAGGTGCAAAAGTTGTTTGCGAAGTCCTTTCTCACGTTAAGGGTGATAAAGTCATCATCTTCAAGAAAAAACGCAGAAAAGGTTACAGAAAATGCAACGGTCACCGTCAGTATTTCACTGAACTGAAAATCAACGAAGTAGTAGCTTAATCCTTAAAATAGAACAAAACAATGGCACATAAGAAAGGAGTCGGTAGTTCCAAGAACGGCCGCGAATCAGAAAGCAAGCGATTGGGCGTAAAAATATTTGGTGGCGAAGCCGCTAAAGCAGGAAATATCTTGGTACGTCAACGTGGAACAGTTCACCATCCGGGTGAAAACGTAGGCATCGGCGTAGACCATACCCTATTCGCATTGGTTGATGGAACAGTTTCTTTCCGTCGTAAGAAAGACGAACGTTCCTTTGTCTCAATTATTCCGTTCGACACAGAACAATAATTCAGAACACAACAGCATAAAAAAGCCGCTTCCAAAGAGCGGCTTTTATTTTTGCTATAACATCTGCCCTGCCTTTACTTTGACAGTTTCGCAAATTGTCTTCCATACTCAACACTCTTCTCTGTCAGATTCTCGTCGGGTTTCCAGTTCGCACTGATGGAAGGCATCACAATCTCAAATCCAGCTTCTTTTAAACCGGCTTCAATAGTTTTGGTCGAAACATCGTGCCAACCGTAGCATCCAAATGTAGCAGCTTTTTTATTCCTGAATTTCATACCACTGAGAAATTCCATCAATCCGGCAATGGTGTACAAAACGCCATTATGAACCGTGGGAGAACCTATCAGGATGGCTTTGGACTTGAAGACTTCTGTCATCAGATCACTGATTTGAGTGGTGGATGCACTGAAAAGCTTCACATTCACCAGCGGATCGGCATCCGATATACCTTTTACAATACTTTCAGCAATGGTTTGTGTACCTCCGTACATCGTATCGTAAATGATAGTAATCTGGTCATCCTGATAAGCATTGGCAAATTGCGCGTACTTTTCAATGATCTGCATGGGATTGTCGCGCCATACAATGCCGTGACTCGTACAAATGCATTCAATCGTAAGATTCATCTGCTGAATTTCTTCCAGTTTTCTGGCTACCAGATGACTGAAAGGCTGAACGATATTGGCGTAATACTTATATGTTTCCGCCCATAATTCTCCCTGATCCACCAAATCATTGAACAACAGCTCGGAACAATAATGTTGTCCAAAAGCATCGTTACTGAACAGAATATTGTCTCCGGTCAGAAAACAGAACATGCTGTCCGGCCAGTGAATCATGGCAGCTTGAATAAAAATCAGCTCCTTTCCGTTGCCAACAGAAATACGGTCCCCCGTCTTGACGGGTATGAAATTCCAATCTTCGTGATAATGGCCTTTTATTGATTTTATAGCATTTTCTGTACAGTAAATGGGAGTTCCCGGTATCAGTTTCATTAATTCCGGCAAAGCACCGCTGTGATCGGGTTCGCCATGATTGGCTACAATAAAATCTATTTTTTTGAGATCGATCTCCTGGGATAGATTATGGATAAACTCCGAAGAAAACGGCCGATAGACTGTATCTATCAAAACAGTCTTTTCTTCTTTAATCAAAAAAGAATTGTACGAAGAGCCTTTTGCGGTTGAATATTCAGAACCATGAAACTGACGCAGTTCCCAATGATTCTTTCCAACCCAGTACACATTATTTTTAATATGCTTTTTCATCCTGATATATTTAATTATTGAACATCCTATTGCCTGAAACGACACGAAAACCTATCCGTCGCTTTTATCACTCCTGCACTTCAATTATGGAGCACAAGGTTCAAGGGATAAAATTAGCATTATTTCCCTTTCAAACACACAACAAAAATTACTTTCTTTGATTTGGCTGCCCTTATGCCTTTACAATGGTACATATTTCTGTATGACTTCAAGCAAGTCCTCTTTTCTCATAGGCTTTGTAAGGTAATCATCGCAACCGGCCATAAGCGCTTTTTCACGGTCATTTTGCGTAGCAAAAGCCGATACTGCAACAATGGGCAAAGCCTGGTTAAAAGTCCTTATCCTGCGGGTCACTTCATGCCCGTCTATATCAGGCAACTTAATATCCATCAAGACAATATCCATGTTTCTATGTTGACGGCACAATTCAATCGTTTCCAATCCAGTCACTGCATGAAACACTTTATGTTTCTCTTTTTTTAGAATGGCATTTATATAAGCGAAGTTTGCCGGATCATCCTCAACCACCAAGATCTTCAAGGGCCTAAATTTCTTATTTTCCACGATTGAAGCTAATTTTACAGGGTTCTTACCGGCATCGGCGGCCGGTATGCTGAAAAAGAAAGTACTGCCCTTGTTTTCTTCACTCTCAACCCATATTTTTCCACCAAGCATTTCAACATACGCTTTCGATATAGAGAGTCCAAGCCCTGAACCTTCGTAAGTCCTGGTGTTAGAGCCATCGGCCTGTACAAAACGTTCAAAAATTTTTTCCTGCTTGTCCTTCGGAACACCTATACCCGTATCCCTGACCCAGAACGACACACTCTCCGGCAGCCTTGAACAGCCAAATTCAATATGGCCCAGGTTGGTATATTTCAAGGCATTCTTGATGAGATTTGACATCACAGAACAGACTTTGTTCTTATCGGTCTGAATGACGGAAAAATCAGGCGGCACAAGTTCCGGCTGATATAGAACCAGCCCTTTGGATTCTGCTTCTTTTATATACATAGAATAAAGGCTGAATATCATCTCATTAATATCGAGATAAGTAAAACTAACCATGGTTTGGCCCGATTCAATCTTTGAGATGTCTATGATGTCATGTATCGTATTGAGCAAACGCTCTCCCCCTTTTTTGACAATGTTGAAATATTCCTCTTTTTCCTCACCGGAAAGGTCAGGCTCCTGCAAAAGTGAAATAAAACCCAAAATACTGTTCATCGGAGTCCTGATTTCGTGACTCAAGTTTGCCAAGAATGCAGATTTCAGCCTGTCGCTTTCTTCAGCCTTTTCTTTGGCTATAACAAGTTCTTCCTGATTTTTCTTGCGTACGTATGCAGATCCGATGGTATTTGCCACCGTCGACAGAAGTTTTTCCTCGGATATGGACCAGTCCCTTTCTTTGACACAATCATTAAAACCGATGAATCCCCAGAAAACCTTGTCAATAAAAATCGGCGTCAAAAGAATGGATTTGACATCAAACAGTTCAAGCCTTTTCCTGACCGTATCATCAAAATCCTTCACGTTGCCCTTGCAAACAATACCCTGGGACAACTTTTGATGCCAATCGGAAATCTCAAGCTGAAGATAAGGCTTGGAGGAAGCCTGAACGCCCGACCGCAAAACCACCGTTCCGTCCATCCAATCATGAATCAGGTTCATAACCGGCTTTTGAGCATCTGGCACCACAATGCAATTATAGATATAGATTCTGTTTACACCGGCAGCCTTACCCATCGTTTCCAAGCTCATTTGCAATGCCTCATACAGATTTTCCTCCTGTATGAGGTTAGACGTCGCAATGGAAATGGCATGAAGCAAAATATCCCTCTTATAAATGTCAGCCTCAATCTTTTTCTGTAGTGTAACGTCTCTGGCACTACCCACAATACCTATCATATTGCCTTTCTCATCATAGATTGGTGCCTTTCGGACATCCAGGTAAAGGAACGTTCCGGACACATTGCCGGACTCGTCAAAACGCTGAGGCATTCCGGTTTGAATAACATTTTCATCAGAACGTTCGCTTGTTGCGGAAATAGTATGCCAATCAAGATCCTGCGGATATTTTGACTGCTCTCGGTGCATGAAAAAACCATAGGATTTTCCAATAGGTTCGTTGGTATCGGCTGCTTTTAGCATGTCCTCACAAATAGCCTTATTGGTAAAAATATATTTCTTATTGAGATCCTTTGCCCAAAGCATGTCCGGCATATTATCGGCCATCAGGCGAAATACGCTGTACATCTTTCTGTATCGCTCCTCTCCTGCCTGAATTTCCTGCTGCTTGGCAATCTGTTCCGAAATATCCTGTATGATTACCAACCGGCTACCACGTTCGCCGGCAATATCCTGTTTGGAAATCCGAAGCGTTTTCTTCACAAGATTGTGCGAATATTCAAACTGCTCAAAGACATCGGGAGAAAGAACGGCTCCCAGCAAAGGGCCATTGAGAAGTTCCGACTCTACGATTTCATTTCCCAGAATCCGCTTATCTGCAAGACCCAAATACACGCAAGCCGCTTTATTTATATCCTGCACCCTGTTTTTGGCATCCAAGGCTATAATACCATCCTTTAGGGATTCAAACAGCACTTCCCTGGCGATAGGTACCAAATCCAGGAAGCGCACCTTCCCGATGGCATAAATAACCAGCAAACCGCTCAGTAGGGTGCTGGCAGGTGATATATCAAAGCCTTTGATGGGATTGATATCGGTCAGATAAACAATACCGGCTATCCATGGGCAGATACCGGCTATAAAAACGATAAGGCCCTGCAATCGAAACGTCCGTTTTTGGCGGAAAATGAAATGAAAAAGATAAAAGGTTGCTATTACGAGCAGAAGGTAATCATAGGCCGTATATCCCAACATAAACCAGATGCCGTGTTTATATTCCATGAGATTGGTTTCCGGTGAAACCGGCGAGAAGCCTGTCCAGATCAGATGGTGCCATTCATTGGTCAAGGCCAGTATAAAAGTGATAGCCGGCAAAATAAACAGATAAGCGGCTCTTTTCCTGGAAACGGCTTTTCCGTATCCGGAATAACGCATAATGAAAATAAAATAGAACACAGGGACTGTGACACCTCCAATGTAGGCAAGCTTGGTCCAAAAAACCTTTTCTTCCATCGTGGCGGACGCCGCTTCGAAAGCGATAAAAAAAGAATAGATACCGGAAGCGATCATCACACGGCTCAATTCCAACGCGCCGTGTACATCTTTCCTTTTGCTTGCCAAAAACGATACTACAAAGGAAACAAACGCTGTTACCTGAAATATGTAGAAAAAGGCAGTATAGTCCATCCTTTTTGAGCCCTTAAACGATAGAACAGATTACCTGGATTTAAGTTTGAACCAAGTAGCCTTGTGCCACAAAAACTCCAAAGGTCCCTGTTTATGGCTTTTAAGCCACCACTTACAGAAAGACATCTGGAAAAGAAACAACACAAGACCGATTAACACAGAAAATGTAGCTCCCGTATACTGATAAAGGCCAAAGCCAAAGCCATAATAAATAACGGATCCCAATATGGATTGCATGACGTAATTGGTCAAACTCATACGTCCAAACGGGTTGAGTTTACCCAATATTCGTTCACCTCTTTTTTTTCTGTAAAGAAGGATGAAGCCGGAAACCAGTACCATCAACATGGCAAAATTGGATAAAGAGTAGATGATCAGGTTCAAGGGCTCAGCTTCATTTTCAGAAAATCCGAATCGCGGAAAAAGCCCCTTAAGCACTATAAAGGCAACAACAAAGAACACAGAATATCCAAAAACCTTTTTCCAGAGCCGGACGTTTTTATCCACATCGGAGAAAAGATGCCGGCGTCCCATCAGCATACCCAACATAAAAAGTGCCGGAGCCTGGAATACACGGCCTTTTTCCCAGGTCCACCAATAAACGGCCAACTTGCCATTGGTCAGATTTCCTTTAACCAGTTCAAAAAAAGAATCGCCCGTCATGTAAGAAGCTGTCTGACCGAAATAGTAATCGGAATGATTCGCGATAGCATACTCTGGATGGTTCAGGATGTAAAAGAAGTCTCCCCAGGCCACAGGCTGAAGCAATAAGACAATAGCTATTGCCAGTACAACCTTGTCGTTTAGCCTGCATACAAGAACCAGAGCCACTCCCATCAGAGCATAAGTGGTTAGAATGTCACCCTGATAAAAAGCTGAATTGAAAAGGCCGAAGAGAAGCAACAAAAACATTCTCCACATAAACCGTAGCCTGAAATCGGCCCCTTTTTCCTTTTGCTTATTATCCATCAGATAAAAAGTAAAGCCAAACAGGAGTGCAAAAATGGCATAAGCTTTACCTGCTACAAAAAAATCCATAAAACCCCACACTTTGAGATCAAAGGCTTTTAGCCAGTCAGGAAGGTTTTGAGGAAAATAGATCAAATCGAAATGTTCGATATTATGAAACAACATAATGGCCATAATGGCAAAACCACGTAGTGCATCCACTACGTCTATACGCTTCCTAATGGCAGGCGCTGCAAAATTTGTGTCTTTCATTTATTGGACTAATTGTTTTTGTATCGCTCAGGGCCAACCGTGATCTTTGTAATCAGCCGCCCTTCCTTATCCGAATAGATATAAACAAAGGTTACACCGCTTTCACGATAGGTTTTCAGATCCTTGCTGGTCTTGACGGCATTCAGTATGTTTTCTTCGAGATCGTTGTGAAAATAAGAAATGTCCAGTGAATCTTTCAGCACATTGACCATGGTGTAATGATACTGCAACGTGTTCCCCTGTGAAACCGTCGCACTATCCAGTCTGGTATCACCATCAATCATGGTTGGGCAGGATATATTCATTTTTTCTACATCATTTTGCAAAACTTTATGGTAGGAAGAATCCACAAAAAAGTTCTTTACCAATAGAAATGCAATAATGCATACAACCAGAGTTAAAATCGGTATAACCTTATAGTTCTGTAATTTACCCATTATTTAAATGTTTTTCTATCCTAATTATGGTTATACATGCATTTTCCACACGCAAAAGGATACAAACTTTGCTAAAAAAATCAATATCTGCAAGCATTTAAGAATATTATTTGATTGTATAAAAATGCAAAAGCCCCGATATCAAAAGACATCGAGGGCTTTTTCATTTACAATGAATCTATGATTTCAACCTTTTTACAACGGTACTATTTTTACTTTTCCAAAAAAATCAAAGCTGTTGCTGTATTTTAAGCTTTTTATTTTCATTTTCCTGACGACCATCGAAATCTTCGTTTGTATCCGCTTTTATTTTGAACACCACTTTCTTGACCGTTTCCGATCCCTCCACTTTTATATTCGGACGATGAGCATCGGAAGGAAAGAAAATCAAGAATTTTCCAGGTTCTGCAACCACATATTTGGCTTTCGCTTCATCCACCAGGTAAAAGCCAACATCCCTCGAGGCATTGTATGGAATCTGTATTTTAGAACCTGCCATGGGTGCTATTCCCATTTTTTCTTTACCACTGGCGATATACTGTATGTCTATATATTTACCATGTCCCTCCCATCTGGTTTTTTCAAAAGCCATGGTCGAAGGACCTTCCGTCACGTTGACCGTTACATTCATACTGTCAAGAACATATTTACCTGTAGCCACAGTAGAAAGATCATGCTCTTTCATCCATTTGAAGGCTAGGTCCCAATAAGGTTTGTTCTTGTGATACTGTCGGGCAAACTCCACTTTATCGACAGACTTATCTGCTTGCAAAGCCAAACCGCCAGCCCAATCATGGCTGTCAAACCACTTGGCAGCATTTTTTTGAGTCCAGTTACCCTTTGGGTTCTGCGCCTGGGCATTCATAACAAGAAGAAGAAAAAAAGAAAAAATCAACAGATGGTTTTTCATGAAATTTTGGTTCAATTAGTAATTGAAGGTCATGCCTCGTTTATTGTTTATTATTGATTTCAGGCACAGAAAGAGTGTCGGGGGCTTGCTTGGGCAAACGAGCTTTGGGTTGTACCTTGTCACGAAAAAGGTTGTTTTGAATGGAATCCATTTCGGCAAACATCCTCCGCATCTGTTCCATGCTGTTTTTTTGATGACTGGCAAAGAAATCATCCAGATCCGAAGCTTTTGCCGAAACCGTATCCTGAGATGACCGGTTCCCAAAGAAATCATCCATGGACATCGCTCCTCCCTGATTGAAAAAATTCTTGAACTGAGCGAGAACACTGTCACTGACTGCCGCATTATCTCCATGGCTCGAGTAGGACCAGGTGTAAGTTGAATCGTAGCTGATGATATTGCCTTTATCATCATATTCCTTATTCACCTTAATATTCGTCTGAGGCTTGTTTTTAGCTTGCTCGCCCGTACTGGAGACATTAGGCACTAACGTCTTGTCTGCCTTCTTGCCTTGTCCGATACAAAATCCCAATGCAAGCAGGATAGCAAGCGACAATAAAGAGATTCGTTTCATTGCATCATCGGTTTAAAAATGATTTGAAAAATAAATGGATAAACAATTTGAACATCGTTGTATAGCAAAAATACAACCCGGTGCTGATTGCATCAAGTTGTATTTTACTAAATAGTTCTAAATGAAGTTAATGTCCGATCAATATTCCGCAGACTCAAAAAATTCTATTTCCACAATGCGAAGCTGATCTTTAGTATCATTTTCCAGATAGTCCAGTTTTTTGCCTGTTTCTACCCTGGCTGTAGCAGTAGACTCATCCTTGGAAGAGTTGGCACCCAAGAGTTCAACACGAACGGACTTGCTTAAAATATTTTTTGCAAGCGGCAGGTTTATATAACCCATACTTTGAGGAGTCAGTCCCTCCCAAAGCACTTTTCCCTCTTCATTGAGGACACGAATCGGATAGGAATGATTTCTCCAGCCCGTCAACTTGAGGCTGATTTCCGACAATTGTGCCTGACGAACCAATTCGTAGCCAATCCACGCCGTTGAACGCAAGCCTGTGCTTTCCCATTCGGTACATTCATCGTCGTCGAGGCTTCGAATGGCATTGTCAGCATTTGATCCTGCTGTAACGTTCATGACAGAAACAGGCACACGGGATACAACAAAAGAACTGACGATTGGTGTTTCTCCTCTCGTAAGTGTGGTAAAAAGTTTGTCTCCGGGTAAATAAGAGCACAAACCTCCGCTTACCGGTACTGCTTTAGACTGGATGCTCACTGAATCAAGCCCCAGCTTGTCGTTTCTGGCAATCAAGGTAACATGTCCTGCTCCACGGGTTGAGCGTAAAAGTATTCTGTTAGAACCGGCCTTAACCGGTTGCTGGCTGTTTCCTCCGATAATTTCAGCAGGACCTTTCACTTCAAAGGTTATCAAATCATCGGCAAGCGGGCAACATTCACCATTGGCATCCAAAACCTTGACTTCAGCCAGCACCATATCCGAACCATCGGCATGCAGGCCTTCCGAACCCTGAATCAGGTTCAACTTGAGCGACTTAGCTGAACCAATTGTTTTGCAGGCTGTTTCAGCTATTTTTTGCTTGTATTTATCGTAACTTACAGCCCTTAATTCACCGGGTTGGAAAGCAACGTCCTTGAAAGTAAAGAGGAAACGATTGGTCTGTTCCCCATAACCGAGACTTTTATTGTTAAGAAAGAGTTCCACCTGATCGCCACCGGATACCACCTGAACATCTTTTTTCGTGCCTTTTTCATAATTCCAGTGACCTACGATATGGGAATGAAAATTTTCCAGATCGACCCAACCGTCCCACATAACGTAATTAGCCCACCAGGCTTCATCGCTGATACCTCCGTTAACTCCCTTATCGGAATCCGATAGATTCATCTTCAAGGCACCGGAGTTTACACGTCTGCCTGTACCCGGACGTTCACTCCAGAAATCATACCAACCGGATACTGCATCCCGGGCTATTTGTTCTGAAGTCTGTCCCTGCGCAGCAGAAGCACCGTACCCCATCGCAAAAACAGGTTGTCTGGCACTCTTGTTGACATACTGCATTTCTCCGGTATATTCGGCAATCTTGCTCCCCAACATATCTCCGCCACCAACTGCCCTGCCACCGTTTGGATCAAATTCCTTACGGATGGCTGCTATTTCAGCTAAACGGTCATCACTGACACTGTTTTCGGCACCTTCATAAAAAACGATACTCGGGCTGTTCCGGTTATAAATAATGGCATCACGCATCATATTCTTACGCTGTTCCCAATTCTTGTCATTCGGTTTGGAAGGACCATCACCTGCAGGCATGGTTTCGAGCAGACCTACGCGATCGCAGGATTCAATATCCTGCTTCCAGGGAGTAACATGCACCCAACGTACCATATTGGCATTGCCATCAATCATCTGTTTGTTGTTGAAATCACTCAGCCAGGCTGGGACAGTACTACCTGCTCCTGGCCATTCATTGCAACTTTTCTGAGCATAACCTTTCAGCTGCAAGACCCTGTCGTTGAGTTTGAAAACGCCATTTGCAAACTCCGTTTTTCTAAAACCGGTTCTGGTACGGACCAAATCCACCACCTTATTGCTGACAATCAATGTCGTATTGACCTCATACATATAGCCATAACCCCAGCTCCAGAAATGAATATTCTTCATATTGGCCGAAGATGTGATCACTTTCGTCTCTCCGGGCTGCAGAGTTACAGCTTCGGTCTGAAACTCCCGAACCAACAGTTTTTCGTTATCACGAACCAATACATTCATTGAAAAGGTCTTTGGTTTGTCGTAATCGTTCCTGACCTCTGCTTCAATGTGTACCGTTGCTCTCTTGCCTTTCACGTCAAAGTTATCGGCATACACATATACACCTTTGGTTTTCAGGTTACTGAACAATGGAAGTGTCTGATACAGTTTATCGGTAATGTGCAGGAACACATTTTTGGTCAGGCCGCCATAATTGGTCCCTGAAGCCGTGTTGTTCCACTGAAAAGGGGTATTCGTAGCACGCTCGGCATAATTTAGCGAATTATCGATACGAACAGCAATGACATTGGTTTTCTTATCTCCGATTTCTATAAAATCCGTCAAATCAAAACCAAAGGCCATGACTCCGTCTTCATGCAGACCAACCAGCTTTCCGTTCACCCATATTTCTGCGGACTGTCTTGCTCCCTCAAACTCAATGAATACTTTCTGATTTTTGAATCCGGAAGGTATCGAAAACGTCTTCCTGTACCAGGCCACAGTTTGATTGGACTGGCTGTCTGAAATATTGAACGCTGCCGGCAAGTTCACCGGTTTCCATTTGGAGTCATCAAACTGAATATTTTTAGCAGCAGCAGCATCACCGATAAAGAGTTTCCAGTCCGGATTAAAGTTATACGTAGTCCGGATTGCAGCTCCGGCTGTGCTTAAAATACTAAGAAAGAAAATGAAAGATAAAATCGTGAGTTTTTTCATTGGTCTTTTTGAATAAATCATGACAGGTTCTACATCCAAATCGGACATATATCGCAAAAGTATAAAAAATATCGTCATTGATTCAGCGTTCCAAAGCAAATGACATGAATATATCGATGGATGAATCAACTTTTAACAATCTGTATCTGAACATTCAGTCCTAATAATTGAACTTTTTGTTCTTCAACATAAAAGAAATCCCTGCACCTGGTATCCCCTACTTGTCAGAAATCGCATTCCTAATTGATAAAAACGAAAAATCCGTCCTGTATTTTACAAAAAATTATGTTGTTATTTCAGCGGAATGCTCGTACCTTTGCCTTTCAATATTTAACAGATAGAATCATGCTTACCCTTAAGTATATTGCAGAGAATAAAGAGAAAGTCCTGGCAGGGTTGACCAAGAAAGGCTTCAAAAACCTCGGGCTCATTGACGAAGTTCTGGAACTCGATGCCACGCGCCGCAATGCGCAGGCCAAACTGGACGCCGCCCTGGCCGAATTGAACCAATTGTCCAAATCCATCGGCCAATTGATGAAAGAAGGCAAAAAGGAGGAAGCCAACGCTGCCCGTCAACGCACTACTGAAATAAAGGATAGCAACAAAGACCTGGAAACCACCATGAAATCGGCCGAAACCGGTCTAATCGATTTGCTGGTACAGATCCCCAACATGCCACATGAAAGTGTACCTGAAGGCATGCATGCAGAAGACAACGTCGTTGAAAAAATGGGTGGAGTTATTCCTGAAATGAGTGAAGATGCCCTTCCTCACTGGGATCTGGCAAAAAAATACGACCTGATCGATTTTGAACTTGGTGTCAAAATAACAGGAGCTGGTTTTCCCGTATACAAAGGTAAAGGCGCCCGTCTGCAACGCGCATTGATCGGTTTCTTTCTGGATAATGCCCGCGAAGCCGGATATCTGGAGATACAGCCCCCCTATATGGTAAACCAGGCTTCCGGTTACGGTACCGGACAATTGCCGGACAAGGAAGGACAAATGTATCACGCCACGCTGGACGATTATTACCTGATTCCTACCGCTGAAGTACCGGTTACAAACATCTACCGTGACGTCATCCTGAACGAAAAAGACCTTCCTGTCATGAATACCGCTTATTCCGCCTGTTTCCGCCGTGAAGCAGGATCTTACGGAAAAGATGTCCGTGGCCTGAACCGTCTCCACCAGTTCGACAAAGTGGAAATCGTTCGCATCGACAAACCGGAACATTCCTACGAATCGCTCAAGGAAATGGTCGACTACGTACAGACCCTGGTCGACAAACTAGAATTGCCCTGGAGAATTCTCCGTCTTTGCGGCGGTGACATGAGCTTCACTTCAGCCATCACCTTTGACTTCGAAGTATTCTCTGCAGCCCAGAAACGTTGGTTGGAAGTCAGTTCCGTATCCAACTTTGAAAGCTACCAGGCAAACCGCCTGAAATGCCGTTACAAAGGCGAATCCGGCAAGCCACAGCTTTGTCATACCTTAAACGGCAGCGCACTCGCCTTACCACGTATTGTCGCAGCATTATTGGAAAACAACCAGACCCCGGAAGGTATTCGCATTCCTAAGGCTTTGGTTCCATATACCGGTTTTGATATTATAGACTAAACGCTCGCTATTCTGCAAAAAGCTCATAGCGAGAGCTTTTCCTTTCTTCCGAATTTAATCGGATATTTTATCAGGAAAGTTTTCAAAATTATTTTTGCATGAAGCACACTCTATTTTTACTTTTCTTCGTCTGTATCGGATATTTTGCCCAGGCTCAGACATTGAACGAGGCCAAATTATTGTATCAGAAAGGCGAGTACCAAAAAGCATTACCTGCATTCAAAGAAGGGCTCAAAAGCAAACCGAAGGATGCAAGTCTGAACCTGTGGTATGGCGTCTGCTTGCTTGAAACCGGAAAGACGGAAGCCAGCCTGCCCCACCTGAAACTAGCTGAGAGCAAAAGACTTTCCGAAGCCAATAGGTTTCTGGCCAAATACTATTTGAAAACCTTTGCTCCGGATACTGCGCTGATTTTTATAGACAAATATCTGGCAACTCCAAAACTTAACGGCGACAAACAAAAATCGGCCGTTGTGCTGAAAACCTCCATTCAGGCCTTTATTGAACAACTTCAGAAAGTGGAAGACGTTTGTTTTATCGACAGCGTCATCATTCCCAAATCGAAGTTGTATTCCACGGTAAAGCTTTCGGTCGAAGCCGGGAGTTTCATGCCTGCGAACACTTCCTTCACAGAAATTCCATTGTCTGCTGGAGGCGCATATTTTCCAGAGCGAAACGACAGAGCCTATTTTGCCAGTAAAAACGCAGCCAACAATCTGGACATTGTCGCCAGACACCGGATTCTCAACGACTGGGGCGAAGTGGAGCCTCTTCCCGATGTCATCAACACCGAGGCCAACGAATGCAATCCTTTTTTTCTTTCCGACGGTGTCACCCTTTACTTTGCCTCAAACGGGCATCATTCCATGGGCGGATACGACCTTTACGTAACCAGGCTAAACAGAACCTCGAACACCTATTTACTGCCCGACCATCTGAATATGCCGTTCAATTCTGAAGCCAACGACTATTTTCTCATCATTGACGAATTTACAAACAGAGGCTATCTGGCCACAGACCGCAATCAACCGGAAGGCAAAGTCGCCATCTATACTTTCATCCCCAACCCTACCAAAACCTTGTTACAAGGAAAAACCATTAAGGAATTGAGGGATTTTGCGCAGATTCGATCCATCAAAGCCACACAAGCCGGAAAAAATCTGGATTCCCTAATGCTGCAACCGGAAAGCCATAATATTGAGGTAGTCAAGGAAAATGAGCCCGATGTGATATTCAACATTAACGACGATTTGCATTACAGCAAGGAATCCGACTTCAAGTCAACGGAAGCCAGGCAAGAGTACATTGCATACCGTTCACTCTACCAAAAATACACCAGAAGCCAAAAAGTGCTTGAGGAAAAGCGGGAACAGTACATTGTCGCTACCCCTGAAATCCAGAAGAAACTAGCCGAAGATATCCTCAAGCTTGAAACCGCCGTTCTCAAATACCAGCAGGACCTACCTGTCATGGAAAAAAGAGTCCGTAACCTTGAGATAACGAAGATTTCAAAATAAGGGAAATAGCCTGTCTTTTCTTCAAAATATTATGTATCTTTCCAACAAAAATAGATAGTTATGGATCTGGCTCTTATCATCGGACTGATTATTCTGGGTATATTCTTCATGATTGTCGAAGTTTATCTGATTCCGGGCATTTCCATTGCCGGAGTCGGTGGCGTCGCCTGCATGGCCGGAGGCATCATTCTCGCATACATGCACTACGGCACAACAACCGGCACATGGATTCTGGGAATATCTGTTTTAGTGCTCGGAATTGTCCTTTACTGGTTTTTCAGGTCCAAAACACTTGACAGGATGGCGCTCAAGTCGGAAATCAATTCGAAAACAGAGCCATTTCAGGGACTAAACGTAGCGGTCGGAGACACCGGTATAACCATTTCTCGCCTGGCTCCAATCGGCAAAATCCTAATCAACGGCAAGACCATTGAAGGCCGTTCCGAAAATGAGATGATTGACGAAAATACACCCATCATCGTCACCGAAGTCGGCTCCTACAACGTGTTGGTCCGTAAAATAAAATCAGAAGCATAATCATTAAACTTTATACCGAATACCTATGATTGCATCCTTGTTAATTGTTCTCATTGTACTGTTGGTAGTCCTGTTTTTCTACTACGTACCATTTTTCCTGTGGCTTTCGGCCAAAGTATCCGGAGTAAGCATATCCCTGATCCAGCTCTTTTTGATGCGTATCAGGAAGGTGCCGCCCCAAAGAATTGTCAATGCCCTGATTGAGGGACATAAAGCCGGTCTGAAAGACCTCAAGCGTGACGAACTGGAAGCTCACTTCCTTGCCGGCGGTCACGTCGAAAAAGTAGTTCATGCCATGGTTTCAGCCTCAAAGGCAAACATCGACCTTTCTTTTCAGATGGCAACAGCTATAGACCTGGCCGGACGCGATGTTTTCGAAGCCGTACAGATGTCGGTCAACCCTAAGATCATAGACACCCCGCCGGTTGCTGCCATGGCCATCAACGGAATTCAGCTCATCGCACGCGCACGTGTTACTGTCCGTGCCAATATCCGCCAGTTGGTGGGTGGTGCAGGTGAAGAGACCATTCTGGCTCGCGTAGGTGAAGGCATCGTTTCCGCCATCGGTTCGGCCCCTTCCCACAAAAACGTGCTTGAGAACCCCGATTCTATATCCAAAGTTGTCTTGAAAAAAGGTCTGGATGCAGGCACTGCCTTCGAAATCCTATCCATCGACATTGCCGACATCGACGTTGGTAAAAACATCGGTGCGGAATTGCAGATGGATCAGGCCAATGCCGACAAAAACATCGCACAGGCTAAGGCAGAAGAACGTCGTGCCATGGCCGTAGCCCTCGAGCAGGAAATGAAAGCCAAGGCACAGGAAGCCCGCGCTAAGGTCATCGAAGCCGAAGCCGAAGTGCCCAAGGCTATGGCAGAAGCATTCCGCAGCGGAAATATGGGAATCATGGATTACTACAGAATGAAGAATATTGAATCGGACACCAACATGCGGGATTCCATCTCGAAACCCGGCACCAAAAACGAATCAAAATAAAAGCATAAAAAGATGAAAGTCTTTCCGGCATCCGAACTCCTTATAAATGCAGATGGAAGTATATTCCACCTGCATTTAAAATCAGGACAAATAGCAGACACCATCCTTCTGGTCGGTGACCCTGGTCGTGTCGATACGATTGCAGGATATCTGCACGACATCGAATGCCGGGTATCCAACCGCGAATTTGTCACAGTAACCGGTCATTACAAAGGCAAACGCATTTCTGTTGTCGGAACCGGTATCGGAACCGACAACATTGACATTGTCCTCAACGAACTGGATGCGCTGGCCAACATTGACCTCAACACCAGAACGGAAAAGCCGGTCAAAAAAACACTGACTTTCATCCGGATTGGCACTTGTGGCGGCATGCAACCCTACCTTCCGGTAGGAAGTTTCCTTATCTCCGAGAAATCCATCGGTTTTGACGGAGTTCTCAATTTTTATGCAGGCCGTGACGAGGTTTGCGACCTGGATCTTGAAAAAGCTTTTTGTGAACATACCGCATGGCCTGCCCAAATGGCAGCTCCATACGTCGTCTCCGCCGACCCTGAATTGGTGCAACGCATTGGAAAGGACGACATGCACCGCGGTGTAACGGTTTCAGCCAATGGATTCTACGGCCCTCAGGGACGAGAACTTCGAATTCCGTTGGCAAAACCAGACATGAATGCCCTGCTGGAAAGTTTTCAGTACGACAAATACAGAATAACCAATTACGAGATGGAGAGTTCGGCCGTAGCCGGACTGTCCGCCTTATTAGGACACAAGGCCATGACCGTTTGCGTTGTCATAGCCAATCGACTGGCCAAAGAAGCCAAAACAGACTATCAAACTGCTATGCGTAATTTGATTGAAACGGTCCTTGAACGCTTATAATCAATGAACGAAGAAACCATTTGTGCCATTTGCACAGCACCCGGTATGGGCGCAATCGCCGTTATCCGAATCTCCGGTCCGGAAGCTTTTTCCATTTCTGACAAAATATTCAAGGCAGCTTCTGCGCAAAAGAATATTTCTGCAGCCGAAAGTCACACCGTTATCTATGGCAGCATCCATCAAAACGGCAAAATCATCGACGACGTGGTTGCCACCATTTTCCGTAACCCCCACTCCTTTACAGGAGAAGACACCGTGGAATTTTCCTGCCACGGCTCCGTATACATTCAACAGAAAATCATCCAGATACTTCTGGAAAACGGCTGTCGCATGGCCGAACCCGGAGAATATTCCAGACGTGCCTTTACACATGGCAAGATGGACCTTTCCCAGGCCGAAGCCGTTGCCGACCTCATTGCATCAACCTCAGCAGCCAATCATCAACTGGCTCTCCAACAAATGCGCGGAGGTTTTTCCCGGGAGCTGGACAAACTCCGCAATGACCTGCTTCATTTTGTCACCATGATTGAATTGGAACTTGATTTCAGCGAAGAAGAAGTAGAATTTGCCAACCGAAAAGATCTCAACAACCTGGCCGATAAACTGGAAAAGCACCTCCATAAGCTGATGGAATCCTTCCGCCTGGGCAATGCCATCAAAAACGGCATCCCCGTCGCCATCGTCGGAGAGACCAACGCCGGCAAATCCACTCTGCTCAACAAGCTCCTCAACGAAGACCGCGCCATCGTTTCCAACATCCACGGCACCACCCGTGATGTCATCGAAGATACCGTCAACATCAACGGCCTGACTTTCCGCTTCATCGATACGGCAGGCTTGCGCCAAACGCAGGATGAGATCGAGAAACTCGGCATAGAACGCACCTACCAAAAAATCGAGCAAGCCCATATCGTCCTTTGGATTATCGACTCCACCATGGTAACCGAACACATCGAATGGATGGCCGGAAAAATTATTCCCCGTACCCAGGGCAAGAACCTGGTAATCATCTTCAACAAGTCGGACAAGATTTCCAAAGAAGAGCAACAGGTTCTGGACCAACTGTTCAGATCCTACTCAAAGAGCCGCATCCACATCTCGGCCAAAAAAGGCGAGAATCTGGACCTGCTTCGAGCCAAATTGCTCGAAATCGGCGGATTCCCCGAACTGGAACACCAGGACATCGTGGTGACCAACCTGCGCCATTTTGAAGCCCTCAGCCTGGCCCACCAATCCATCTTACGTGTAAAGCAAGGCCTTCAGGACAACCGCTCAAGCGAGTTCCTGTCGCAGGATATCCGCGAGTGCCTCCACCACCTGGGACAAATCACAGGATTAATCACTTCGGATGAGGTTTTGCAGAATATTTTCAAAAACTTTTGTATTGGGAAATAAGAGGTAATTAGCAAAGATTCTAATTGATTATTAAGGCGTTCATTATGAGCGCCTTTCTTTTTGCGCTTATCAGCAATGGTTATCAATGTTTGTATTTATTTCCGAGTATTGGCGGTTTGGGGATTAGATACGAATTTTTTGTTGGTTGCAGAAGATGATGAACTGGGACGCAGGTTGAAGGATGCTAAACTTACCGCAAAAGAACAAGCTTCAGAAAAATAAAAATGGCAAAGAGCAAAAATATAGTAATGATTAACTTTTCCAATTTCCGACGAAACAAAGTTACTGATTACACCGAATTCGATGCCTTTAGAAATGAAGCAGGGCTGATGGGAAACCTATAAAACACCCATAACAGTAAAATCAAGAACAGATAATTGAATAAAAAAGTATTATCTATTCCATTTTTACTATATTAATGGGACTGTCCAACCGGTTGTATAAATATTAAAATCTCTCCACAAATTGAACCCAACGGCGTAAATGCATTTTTTAAAGATAGAGCCTCGCGCTTTATTATTAAAAAATGTATATTTGTATTACATACGATTTAATCAACAAAGCATAATTCATGGAAACAAATCATGATGCTTTCATTTCGAAAAATTCGCTTTGGCAGGATTTTTTGGCCGGAGATAGAAATGCTTATGCTCAGCTTTTTTATCTTTACTCGGATGCGATGTTTGCGTATGGAAAAAAGATTACTTCCGACTCGGAACTGGTAAAGGATACCATTCAGGATGTGTTTGTAAAATTATATCACAACCGGTTGAATCTGAATGATACTGAATATATAAAGGGCTATCTTTTTATGGCCATGAAACGCACGTTGCTCAATCGACTGCAATCCAGAACCATTCTTTCCATTGACAACGAAGAGGAGGTGCGTTTTGAGATTGAACTCTTGTCGCAACAATCCTCTTCTGAAGAAAATGAATCCGAATCAAATTACAGTGACGAGCAACGGCATCAGCTTGCTTTGGCCTTGGAGAAACTCACACCCAGGCAACGGGAAGCGATCTATTTGTATTATATTCAGGAAATTCCTTTGAATGAGATACCCGCACTTCTGGGTATGAATTACCAATCTACCCGTAATCTGCTCCATCGGGCCATTCTTAAACTACGCGAGTCGTTCACTCCTTCTCAAGTTGGAATGTCTGTCGTTTTACTCCAATTCCTTTCAAGGTAATGCCTTTCCAGTGCGGAGGTAGTGTCGTCTTTAATTGTACGATGCCATTGTCCGTAATTTGCAATCCACCGAATCCCATCAGGATACTTTGAAGTGTTCCTCCCGCGCCTGTCACAAAATAAGGATTTGTACCTCCTTTGGTCTCGGCAATCACACGGAATGGAGGATTCAGATTGGGTAAATAGGAATCCTGAAAAAAATGCCAGGCTTTTTCTGCATTTCCAAGACGGGCATAGAGCAAGGAAAAAATGGCTTGAGTCATGGCTGGTGTATTTTTTTCCGGAACAAGTTTCTCATAAAATTCCAGATCTTTCCTTTGTTGAACGGGATTGGCAACAATGCCCAAGGGATAAGCCAACAGATTGGCATCGGCCTGTTTGATCTTTTCTCCATTGTACCGACTGTGTTCTTGGGTTATTCCATTTGCAGACCGGAGAATGACAAGCTTCGAAGCCACTTTCTCCCATTGCGCACTGGCGGGCAATTTAAGAATCCGCGCCGCTTGAGCCGCTGCTATCAGGTTCATTTTGGCAACACCGTTTGTAAAAGCATCATCATCTACATTCTCGGCCCATTCGTCTGCAGCAACGACGTTACGGATGTGACACGTTCCGTCTTGATCGGCTTCCACCCTACTCAACCAAAAATCAGCAGTGGACTCCAAAATTGGAAAACCTTTATTCTTAAGCCAATTGCAATCTTGCGTTACCCGGTAATAATTCCATGCGGCAAGAGCAACACATCCGGAAATGTGGTGTTCAAATGTACCGGACAAGGCCCATACCGGTGTCTCTTCAAATCCACTGTCCGTGCTTTCCCATGGATACATGGCTCCTTTAAATCCGTGCTCAAAGGCATTCTTCTTGGCTGCCTCCAAACGGTCGTAACGGTAATTGATTAAGGACTCCGCTAATTGGGGCTGTAACATCAACAAAGCCGGAAAGATCCAGGTGTCTGCATCCCAAAAAATATGGCCATTATAACCCAAACCGGATAATCCCATGGGAGAAACGGATAAGGCCGATCCCTCACGCACGAAAGAATAAAGATGATAAATCATACTCCGGACATCTTGCTGAGATTGTGCGTCACCACGAATTTCAATATCGCTTTTCCACAGCTCTTCCCATTGTCCGGTATGTTTCTGGATCAGCCTGTCATAGCCTTCCAGGCTCGCAAAAATAGCCAGACGCTCAGCTTCATTCATCGGATCCGGATGGTGGGCCGAAGTTAAAGTCGAACCGACAATACAAAATCTATAGGATTCACCATTCTTTAATTGCTTGGAGAAGTGCATATTGTGGTTGTTGTTATTGGGGATACGGTGCGTTACCTGAGGTTCACTGCCCACAGGCTCGGGAAACAAGAAAACAGAGGATGCACAGATTTTCAGTTTTTCCGTCGGGCTTTCAGCTTGGGTTGACAGCAGCTTGATGGATGTATGTTTGCGGTTTATTTCGTTGTAGTACATCTGGCTGTTTCGAAAAGCATCTGGAACTTCCTGAATGTTGGTTACATCAATGTCCAGATCGGAATGAGGTTTTATTTCTACTACCAGCATGGCGCAATAAGGCAGCTGACGCAAAGCCAGGTAGGAATACGTAACATCTGCTTTATCCTCAAAACGGAAAGAAGAACGGAGAATGGCCTGCTTCATATCCAGTTCCTGTGTAAAGTTACGGATGTGTGCGCTGTTCACTGCATTTCCATCGATTGAAAGCGATACATTTAGCATGTTTAGACCGTTCAGAAAATTACTGACTCTACCACGTCCATATTTATCATAGCTTCCCGCAAGAATCACATTGCTCGTGCGTAATGGTTCCGGAGAGGATACCAATCCCAGCATGCCGTTGGCAACAGTGACACCGTAATAATTGTCCGGATCAATCTCAGTTACTTTTATCTTCCATGGATCCTGAGCCTGAAGCGCCATTGAAACAATCAGGAATAGAAAGAAAATATATTTTTTCATACCAGTTATTGTATTTTATAAATGCCGATTGACAGTCTGGAGGCATCAATATAGAGCTTTCCGGACTTACACCGAACGGCTTTCTTGTTTGTACCGACGGTCAACAAAGGCACCAGTTTGTTAAAAAAACGATCGTACGCTCTTGTTGTTTTGATATCCTTCCCAGACGGATTGATGCATACAAGGATACGTTCGTTTCCTTGACTGCGTTCATAAACCAATGGATAATTGTTGTCGCCCCTCTGCCAGAATTGTATTTCGCCACGACAAGCCAAAGCAGGGTGCTGTTTCCGAAGTTCCAGCAGACGGCGCACATAATTCAGCAGGGATTGCGGGTCTTTTTCCTGTTGCTCTACATTCGGACGGTTGGAACAAGTGTCAATGGGCAAATAATAGGCATCCAGCGGTGCGGCAGAAAAGCCGGCTCCAGGCGTAGAATCCCATTGCATAGGGGTTCGTGAGCCTGCACGGTTACCTTTTGACAATTGACTTCCTTCCTTGTTGGGTAATCCATCGATAAACTTCATACCTATTTCATCACCGTAATAGATTAATGGAACTCCAGGCATCGTAAGAAAAAAGGCCAGTGAGGTTTTCAACTGTTCCACAGTGTTGCGTGAACCGCAATTTGCACGTTGAAAATCGTGGTTGGCCGTTGGAATGCAAATATGCCCTTTGTTGCCAATCACATGGAGACAATCATACAGATTCCGGATAAACGGATCCGGATTGCCTGCTCCCTTCAGATCGAAATAGCAGGTGTCACGGCGAAAAGTTCCGGACCGGTTGAACATCATTCGGTCATAGCCCGTATTGCCAAAGTGGATGATGAAGTCCATCATAAAACCGACCTTGATGGCATTTTGGGGATTCCCCCATTCTGCCAGCAAAATGCCATCCGGGTAAAGGCTCTGGAAGTGACTGCGTATTTCGTGCCATAACTTGGTTGTAAACACAAGCTGGGGATCGTTTTTCACCAACGAACCGGCCATGTCTACCCGAAAGCCATCACAACCCATTTGCATCCAGTAATCCATGATGTGCATCAATTCATTTCGTGTAGATGTTGGTCCGGGAGCATCAAAAGATTCTTCCCACGGATGGGTGGGATCGGGCTCTCCATAACCATAATTGAGAGCCGGCTGACAAGCAAAGTAGTTTTTTCTGTATGTTCCGTTACGTTCAAACTTGCCGGCAACAAATTTTTCAGGACAGAGCGTTGAATCGCTTGTCCATATATACCGATCGCTGTATGGATTTTTTTCCTTACGCTGAGAATATTTAAACCAGGGCGATTGGTCGGAACTATGTCCGGCAACAAGATCCAGCACCACTCTCATATTCCGCCGATGGGCTTCCTCGAATAATCGACGTAAATCATCGTTGGTTCCATAACGGGGAGCAACGCGGTAAAAGTCAATCACATCATATCCGGCATCCATAAAAGCGGAGTGAAAGCAAGGGTTGATCCAGATGGTATTGCATCCGATCGATTTGACATAATCAAGCCGACTGATAATGCCTTGAATGTCTCCAATTCCGTCGTTATCGGTATCTTGAAAACTTTGAGGATAAATCTGGTAAAAAACAGCCTTTTCTATCCAGGCGGGTAAAGTAAAGCTGGATTCCTGTTCCTGTGAGTAAGTACAAACAGGTACGAGTAAAAACAATAAGACAATGGATTTCAAACAAGACGACTTCATTTCAGAAAAGTTTTTCTGTAATAAACTTAATTCAATTATTTGCTCTTGGAGAATAAAAACAGAAGCCATGAAGTGAGTATTTCCGACTTTTGCCTAAAATACGGACTTCATGGCCTTTTGGTACAAATCAATCGGTTGATTATTCGTACTTTTCGTTCTGCTTCAATTCAGAATTTGCTTCGAGTGCACTCAGTGGAATTGGCAGCAAAATCTTATAGGTTTCTGAGGCTGGCTTTTCATAACGGGCTTCACAGTAGCGATTGAAGCGTACCATGTCGTTTCGGCGTGAAGGTCCATCCCAGTAGAATTCATATCCGCGTTCATTGTAAATTTTTTCCAGCGTAAGATCGGCCAAAGCGTATGTTGCCACACCTCTTTTGCTCCTTATGGTATTTATGTCAATCAATGCGCCGCCTTTATCTCCCGAACGGAATTTTGCTTCACACCTCATTAAATAGACATCGGTCAAACGATAATACTGGAAATCGTTTTCACTGTTGCTGCCATAAGTAGAGGTTGGATCCGGTGCATATTTCACAACACGGGCACCTTGACTTTCAGTGGAATTTTGAACACTGAATTCGGGAGTGAAAATCAACTTGCTTCCTGTTCTTGTCAGTAACTCAGCTCCGGCTGCCGAATATTGCTGGCCTACGAGAATGCCGAGATTAAAACCAACCTGGCTTTTCAAACGGTTATCTTGATAGCGTGGATCCGTTTTATCCCAGGTAGCCAGGAATGTAGGAGTTGTACAACAGCCATTCCACATACTGAAATTGCCAAACTTCTGATTGTAGTGCAATGTGATGTTCACCCATGCCACTCCTCTTATACCTGCCGTATTGTTAAATATAATAGGTAAAATGGTTTCCGTCTGATCAGAATACGTTTCATTATAAGCCAGATACAGTTTCCAATAATCGTCGGCAAGGGTATATTTTTTTGCATCGATGATATCGTCACAGAGCTGGATGGTTTCATCCCATTTGGTTTTGCCATCGCTAAATGCGGGAGCCGTACCGGTATAAACCTGATAGTTCAGATATACTTTTGCCAGCAACATCTGTGCAGCAGCTTTTGTTATTCTTCCATAAGGCACTTCTCCTTTTTCTTTCAGAAGTGGAATGATTGTATTCAATTCACTGATAATTCTTTCCAGAGCTTCTTCCCGGTAAAGGATCTTAGGCTTGACGGAATAATCCGTTTCTGTATATTCCCTCATGGGAAAATGTCCAAAACAATCCATCAGATGATACATGCACAAGGCTCTGATAAAGAGAGTTTCATTGATGTAGTTCTTTACCTCATCCGTTTGGTCCAGCTTGGTAAGATATTGTAAGGCTACATTGCATTTTGTGATTCCCAGCATAAAACTATTCCAGGTATTTTTTATGTATGAGTTTTTGCTGTCGTACTCATGGGTGAAAAGAGTCCTATATGCCGACGAGTTCCAGTCTGTTCCCCGGGTTGGAAAAACAACTTCATCCGTAACACTTTCCAACACCAACCATACGCCACTGCGGCTCTGTAAATCGCGCAAATATGCGTATGCAGGAGCTACAATCATTTTTGCATTCTCGGTTTGTGAAATGACTTGTGAGTCATCCTGTTCATTCAGAATTTCTTCTTTCAAATCTGTGCAACCTGCCATAAATACAGTGATCACAGCCATATATAGAATAATTGCTATTTTTTTCATACCATTATTTTTAATTGTTAGAAGTCTGCAGAGATTCCAAAACTAAAGCTACGTGCCATTGGGTAATTGGTCCAACCGATACCTAATGACGGAACGCCATTGCTTGTTCTGCTTGAATTTACTTCAGGATCGTAACCGGAATAATTGGTCAACAAAAGCAAATTGTTTCCTGTAAAAGAAAAACGCAGATTGCTAATCCATTTTTTATCCTTAAGCGGTACATTGTATCCCAATGTGGCGCTGCTTAATCTAAGATAAGATCCATCTTCTATATAGCGACTGGAGTAATCGAGCACGTTTGTGAACGATTCGCTCAATGTCGTTGCATGCGTTGTCGTATTGCTTCCTTTAGAGAACATGCTGAGATTGTCGAGCACGTTTGCCAGGTTGTTGTAGATGTCATTTCCGACAACACTATTAAAGAACAGGCTTAAATCAAATCTCTTCCATGAAACGGATGTATTCAGGTTTAAAGAGAAATCCGGTTGTGCATTTCCGATGCATTTTTCCACTTTACTTCCATTATCGTCCAGTTCATAGACGCTGTTTCCATCTGCATCAAAGCCCAGGAAGTTATATCCCCAGAATGTACCGATCGGATAACCGCTTTTTATGATTTGAGAAGAGAATCCGGTAATACCAGGGCCACTGGGGTTTCCTGTGGTGATAGAAGACATGGGAAGATTTTTCACCATATTCTTGATGGAGGAATAATTGATGCCAACATTCCACTTCCAGTCTTTGTGGTCAATAATCACTCCGTTCAATCCGACTTCAATACCTTTGTTTTCAATTCTCATATCCGGAACATTGCTCCAAACTTGCGTTGTTGGTGCCGGAGATATGGAATAAACCTGCAACAATACATCCCTGGTCGTTTTGGAAAACAAATCCACATTTCCGCTCAAACGATTCTTGAATATGCCGAAATCGATACCGATATTCTTTTGTTCGGTACGCTCCCATTTCAAATCAGGGTTGGGTGTTCTTGTCAGCGTTATGCCTTGAACAACGGTTGATCCTCCATCCAGTATTGCCCCGTCGGTACTTCCCAGCATGATTTGTGAAATCTTGTTCGGTATTTCCTGATTACCTGTAACCCCCACACTGGCACGTAGTTTCAGATTGTCGAAGAAATTCAGGTCCTTGATAAATTGCTCCTCATTCATGCGCCATGCAAACGCTGCCGAAGGGAAGAAACCATATTTGTTATTTTCTCCAAATTTGGTTGATCCGTCAATACGGAAGTTCGCCGTCAGTAAATATTTATCGAGCAGGTTGTAGTTTACACGTCCGAAAAAAGATTGCAGTTCATTCACCGTAATGTCGGAAAGACCAGTAATGGTGGTGTTGTTTCCGAAAGAGAGGTCATACAGATAGTTTATATCTTCCACATCAAAACCTTCTTCGGAAAAACTATACCAGTAGTTTCTGAATCTTTGATAAGAATGACCGGCAAGCAAATCAAACTTGTGTATTTGCTTGATATCAAATTTGTAGGTCAAATAGTTTTCTATCAATTTATTGCCGGACTCTACATTGTTGATATCCACAGTACCTTTATCTGTCATATAGATCAGTTCTTCATCCTGGGTCACTTTTCTGGTTGCCTGGGTCTGGTCAAAAGCAACATTCATCTTATAATTCAGATTCTTACAAATCTCCAAAGTCCCGGTAATATTGGCCAAAATTCGGTCTGTTTTTGTATTGTCGTTTGTCAGATCGATCATGGCCACAGGATTTCTTACATCTTTGCTTTTCTGGAAGTATGTACCATCTTCATTGTAAACAGGATATGTAGGATTTACTTTTAAAGCTGTCAAGAGTAAATCGCCCTCGTATCCACCGGATTCTCCCAGAGGTGCACGTTGATCCATCGTACGGCTGGCCATCAGGCTTGCTTCAATCTGCAGACGGTTATTGAGTGCTTTCTGACTGAGATAAAAACGTCCGTTGTATTTTTCCATTCCGGTTTTCTTGATGATACCCTGTTGGTCTAAATACCCCAAAGAAATGCGATAGTTGCTGGTCTTATTTCCACCGCTGATTGACAGATTGTGATTTTTTGAAAATGCCGTGCGGAATATTTCATCCTGCCAGTTTGTGCTAGCTCCTCCATCTTCAATGGTTACGCCTTTTTCAGCTGCATATTTCCTGTATTGGTCTGCTGAAAGAACGGAATATTCACTTGGCAACTCCGATACACTGGCATAACCGGAATAGGATACTTTGCTCTGACCTTCCGTTCCTTTCTTGGTGGTGACCATGATGACTCCATTTGCACCACGGGCGCCATAAATAGCTGTTGCCGAGGCATCTTTCAGAATATCAATGGACTCAATATCATCCGGGTTCAGAAAATTCAAGGGATTTTTCTTTCCAGAACTGCCTATTCCTGCAAGACTGGCACCCGAAGGCTGCTGATCTTCAGATGCATCCAAAGGCACACCGTCTACAACATAAAGCGGATCCTGGCCGGAACGGATGGAGTTGGAACCTCGCACGCGTATGGTAACGCCACCACCAGGTTCACCACCATTGTTTGTGATGTTCACACCCGATACGCGTCCCTGAATCAATTGTGAAGGAGAACTGACCAGCCCTGTATTAAAATCCTTGGATTTTACGCCCGATACAGAACCTGTCAAATCGCTTTTTTTCATTGTTCCGTAACCGATCACCACAATTTCATTAAGAGCATCGGCGTCACTAATCATATGGACGTTCATTTGTGGCTGTGCCTTCATTTCCAGACGCTTGTATCCTACGTAAGAAAAAACAAGCGATTTATTGGCAGGAGTCATCAGGCTATATTTGCCATCCATATCCGTTACTGCGATACTCGATTCTCCCTTTACTTGCACGTTTACTCCAATGAGAGCATTGCCTGCCTCGTCTAAAACGACACCGGATACCGTTATTTTATTATCGTTTTTTGTTCCTTGTGTTGCCGGAAGAATCAGAATCTGCCTGTCCGAGATTTCGTAGGTCAAGGTGGTTCCCTTGAGCAGCATGGACATGATTTCGTTGATCGAACTTGAAGTTACATTGATCGTTACTGATTTGCTCAGGTTAACGTTTTCGCTATTGTATACAAAAATAAATTTGCTCTGTTTTTCTATGAGTGTGAGAACTTCCCGCATCGGTTTGTTGTTTACGTTGAGGGTTATTTCTCCGGCTTTTGTGACCATTACCGAATTGATATTGGCATACATAGGTTGTACAGTAGCACCAATAAAAAACAAAATAAAACCAATAAGCACGAGCCTATTACAGAGAAATTTTGTATTATTGCAGGAATAATGTTTTATGTTCATTATAAATAGATTTTGGTTAGTAAAAACTTTATTATCAAAGTCTTGGGCTGAGAGATATTCGCACTATTTCTCAGCCTTTTTCATTAAATGAATCTTATTTCTATCATAGGCTATTTTCTTTAAGGGGTTGCTTTTACTATTTTTATTGTTTTCTGATTATTGTATACAGTTATCGGTGCTATCCTGGAAAGATGTTCCAATATTTCGTCCAAAGACACGCTGACATCAAGTTTTCCGGTAATATGAATATTCTGAAATTCCTCCCAGTTATAGCTGAAATTAACATTGTAATATTCTTCAATCTTTCTTAGAACTTCTCCAAGAGATTCGTTCTCAACAACAAGAAGATTTTCTTTCCAGCCAATGGCAGAAGCCACTTCCATGCTGCTCAATGATTTTTTGAATGTAGAACCGTTATAGGTGTATTTTTGATTTGGATAAATTGTTACCGGTTTCCCCTTGTCAGGGGTGATTTGTACCAATCCCTTTACCAAAACAACGGACTCTTCTTCCTGATGAGGATAAGCGACAACCAGAAATTCCGTTCCAAGTACGCATATCTCCATTTTATTGGTTTTGGCAATAAATCGCTGGTATTTATTGTGCGTAATTTGCATATAAGCTTCACCCTCCAGCTTGACTTCTCTGCTGTCTTTCTTAAACTGAAAAGGGAATATGAATTTTGACTTTGACCGTATGGTTATCTTTGATTTGTCAGCCAGAATTACCTGAGCACGTTTTCCTGCGGGGACAGCCAACTGCATATACGTTTCTTTTCCGGATGGAACTGACAGTTTAAACGATGAAGCATCCTGTGAAATGACTTCTATCTGATTGGTTGCAGGCAAACAGCGTATTTCCACCGTTTCCCCCAATTCGACTTGCTGATCGTCTATGTATAGACGAGTCGATTTCAGGGTGTCTATACTGACCATTTCAGAAAGACGGGCATACGGATTTCTTGCAAAGGGATTCTGAGACAGAAGCATCCAGCTGCCAATGGCAAGGATGGCAATGGAAGCCGCCACGTAATACCACACAGGACGATGGATACCCTGACGGGTACGACGATCTATGTTTTTCCACAGTTGATCTTTTTCTTCCATACTTAAAGCTGGTTCACTTTCTTTAAGCAGGCCATACGATATCTCTGAAAAGAGGTTGGCTTTTTTTTCTTTCATTACACAAGTATTAGTATGCGTATATAATCCATACATTACCACGACCTGTTTTGTACTCAGAAAAAATAAATATTTTAAAAAAATACAAAAAATACTTTTTGCCGGCCTTGATTTTATCGGATCGTAAGGCCAGAATCGCTTTGCATAATAATAAGATTTTTATACAGGATCCTATTGTTTCCCATTTTTTAGTTTCTATCTTTGCCGCCCAAAAACAAAATAGACATGGAATGGCTTAACAGTTTATTTTTTGAACATTCGGAACTTCAGGCTGTCGTTGTGGTATCACTAATCTCTGCAATAGGTATTGTACTGGGGCAAATTCATATAAAGGGCATTTCGTTGGGAGTAACCTTTGTCTTTTTTGCAGGAATATTGGTCGGACACCTTGGCATTACGATCGACCCGCAAATACTGGACTACATCGAATGTTTCGGTCTTGTGTTGTTTGTGTACTCACTGGGCCTGCAAGTCGGACCGGGCTTTTTTAGTTCTTTTCGAAAAGGAGGCATCACTTTAAATGCATTGTCAATGGCCATTGTTCTGATAGGAACAATCATGACTATTCTTTTCCATTTTGCAACAAAAATACCCTTGCCCAATATGGTGGGCATTTTATGCGGAGCCGTCACCAACACACCGGCACTTGGAGCTGCACAGCAAACCCTCAAACAATTGGGGCTGGAAAGCAACAGCCCGGCTTTAAGCTGCGCTGTAACATATCCTTTGGGAGTTGTCGGAGTCATTTTGGCAATGTTGCTTATCAGAAAAATATTTGTCAGAAAAGAAGATCTGGAGTATAAAGAGCAAGAGGATGTAAATAAAACCTTCATTGCCGAATATCAAATTTGCAATCCGGGCATATATGGAAAAAGCATAAGAGAAATTGCACATATAAGCAATATTAAATTTGTAATTTCCCGCCTTTGGAGAGATGGAAAAATAAGCATTCCTACATCCGATAAGATCTTGCAAAAAGGAGATCACATCCTGGTCATCACATCCGACACAGATGCCACTACCCCGATCATGTTGTTTGGCGAGCAAGAAAACAAAGACTGGAACAAGGCAAACATTGACTGGAATGCCATTGACAGTCAACTGGTATCGCAACAAATTGTTGTGACACGTTCCGAAATTAACGGGAAAAAGTTAGGTTCACTTCGTTTGAGAAATCTATATGGAATAAATATCAGCAGGGTTTATCGCGCAGGCGTATTGTTGCTTGCGACACCGGAACTCACCTTGCAATTGGGAGATCGACTAACAATTGTAGGCGAGACTGAAGCCATCCGCAATGCCGAGAAAGTATTGGGTAACACGGTTAAAAGCCTGAAAGAACCAAACCTGATAGCGGTTTTTGTAGGAATGGCCTTAGCGCTCGCTTTGGGCTCTATTCCGTTTAACCTACCCGGCATAAGCGCACCTGTAAAACTTGGACTGGCCGGCGGGGCTATTATCGTCGGTATTTTGATTGGAGCTTTCGGTCCGCGTATTCACATTATTACCTATACCACCCGCAGTGCCAACCTGATGCTCAGAGGCTTGGGATTATCGCTGTACCTGGCCTGCCTGGGACTGAGCGCCGGATCTCATTTCTTTGAAACGGTTTTTCGTCCGGAAGGAGCTTTGTGGATTGCGATCGGCTTTGCCATCACATTCATTCCTGTTGTGATTGTTGCTATTCTTGCTCTCAAAATAATAAAAATTGATTTCGGTTCCGTATGCGGCCTGGTTTGTGGAAGTATGGCCAATCCCATGGCTCTGGCCTATGCCAATGATACCATTCCCGGAGATAATCCTTCGGTTTCTTATGCTACAGTATATCCGCTAAGCATGTTTATTCGGGTAATTATTGCACAGATACTTTTAGTATTATTTTTATAGTATAAATACAAATAGCCTTTCTGAAAGAAGTGATCCCACCCTCAAATTACCCTCAACCGGTACCCCACTCCCGACTCTGTTATCAACAATTGCGGTATTGAAGGATTATCCTCGATTTTGCGCCTTATTTGGGCAACATGGACACGAAGGGTTTGAAAATTATCCGGATAATGGATGCCCCATATTTCCCGAATGATAAAATTATGGGTGAGAACCCTGCCGGCATGTTTGATCATCAGGGCCAAGATGGCGTATTCAGTGACGGTCAGCTTGATTTCCAAACCTTTGGACTTGACCGTCCTGGCCAATAGGTCAACCTCAAGACTTCCGGAATGGAAGATAGGAGCCTCCCCTTGCCGGACAGACCGGCGTAAAGCGACACGAATCCTGGCCAGCAATTCTCCTGTGTTAAACGGTTTGGTTATATAGTCATCGGCACCCTGGTCAAGTGCGAGGATCTTTGTCTCATCCTCATCCTGCACCGTCAGTACGATGATCGGATTGTTGCTCCAGCCTCTGTATTTAGACAAAACATCCATACCACTGTTATCGGGAAGCCCCAGGTCCAGCAACAGGACATCGGGTTGGTTCATGCTTGCCTGAAGCAAGCCGTCCTGAGCTGTTTCCGCTTCCAACACCTTGTAACCGTTGGCTTCCAGTGCCATTTTCAGCAGACGACGAATTTGAGGTTCATCATCAATGATCAGTATTTTATATTTATTGTTCTCCATGATTGATTGCTTCAAAAAACATCTTGAACGACAAACCTCCCTCAGGACGGTTTTCAACTGTTATTGTCCCATTGTGAGCCTCAACAATAGCTTTTGCAATGGTTAGCCCCAAACCGGTGCCACCGCTTTTTGATCCGGGAACACGATAAAACTTGTCAAAAAGTTTGCCCAGATATTCTTCAGGGACACCTCTTCCATTGTCTGCCACTTCCAGCACAACCTGCCCTTTTTCATCCAAGGATGCATTCATCTCAACAATGCTTTTTGCCGGAGTATATAGAAACGCATTGTGTATGAGATTGATTATTGCCTGCTTAAGCCAACTGATATCCATTTGTATGAGTGGAAGGTCATCTGGAACCGAAAATTCAATTTTTTGAGAATGTGGATCCTTTTCCAGATCGTTCAGGACAGTGCCAAAAAGTTCACCGACATCGTACAAATGTAGATTCAGCGACAGATGTCCGGCTTCAATTCTGGATATATCCAGTGTGTTTTCTACCAGCATGTTCAGCCTTAAGGCCGCAGAATTCAGATCTTCCCCGATTTGCTTGCGAAAATACGGGTTTGAAGAGGTCTTTTCATCGTTGATGTTTGACACTGCCGTAGTTATGACAGAAATCGGTGTACGAAGCTCATGGGATATATTGTTGAGTACAGCCTGAAACAGCTTTTGGGACTCTTCGTGTATCTGCTTGGTCTTTGTCTTGTCTATGCTTATTTCCCGTTGAAGAGAAGATGTAACCTGTGAAATGAAAGATCGTAGCAAAACAATTTTATCTGGAGAAATCCGTATTTCAGGGTCAAAACAGATGCCAAGTACACCAATGATGCTTTCCCTCAATATCAACGGAAAATATTGTATTTCAGAGTCCGGAAGTGTTTGCGTGAATTTTCCGGCTTGTTGCCTGTTTTCAAATGCCCAGTTGGCGATGGAAAATTCTTTCTCGGAATAATACGTTTTGTTCCCAAAACCTTTTGAGTCCAACTGGTGATGCTTCTCATCCTTTGTCTGCAAATAGATGATGGCATCGGCATTGAAGTGTTTCTTCAGCTCCAGTCTGGTCATATGTACGACCTCTTTGATGGATGCAGCGTTGTTCATGGACTCCATGATGGAAAAAAGCACCGAAATATTATCCTGGCTTTTCTGCAGAACAACCTGATTTTTACGGATTCTACCGATCAGAGTTCCTCCCGTTATGGCCACAAAAAAGTTGGCCAGAAGCAAAATCGCATCCTGAAGGTTGTGGATATGAAACGTAAACTGAGGCGGAATAAAAAAGTAATCCCAAATCAAGGAACCTAACAAGGCGGCAAAAACGATGGGCTTTCTGCCGATGGAAACGGAAAGGCCGGATATGCCTAACAAAAACAAAAGACCGACAGTCTCATAGCCTATATAGGAACGGATGGGATAACAGAGCGTGGCAATGCCCAGGATAACAAGTGTTGCATACAAGAACTCCCGCCACGAAAAATGCTGTGTCTTGCTTTTGCTAAACAAGTTCGGAGCATGTTCCACATCTGACTTTATAACGTAAATGTCAATGTTATCGCTGTCTTTCATCAGCCGATCCACAATGCTGCCTCCATTCAGGAAATTCCGGATGGGATGTTCGTTTGTCTTCCCCACAACAATCTGGGTCACATTATATTGTATGGCCACTTTCAACAAACCAGATACAACATCATTGTCCGTTATCTGTATAATTTTGGCCCCAAGTTCCCTTGCTAGTTCCTGGTTCTTGATGATTTTATCACGAATCTTATGTGAAGTTTCCTGGCCAAGGTCTATGCTGACGGCAATCCATTGAGCACCCAGGTTGAAAGCCATCCGACGGGTCCAGCGTATCAGTTTTTGGGAAGATGGGCTTGGCCCGATGGCAACCATCAACTTTTCCGAGGTTTTCCAGGTGGAGAGGATGTTTTTGGCATGCATGTATTCAAGCACATCGATGTCCACCCGTTCGGCTGTAAACCGTAGTGCCAGTTCACGAAGGGCATGCAGGTTGCCCTTTCGAAAAAAATGATTGGCGGCGGCCTTGGCCTTTTCAGGAATATAGACCTTGCCCTCCGACATTCTCTTGAGCAAAGAGTCGGGAGTAATGTCCACCAATTCAATTTCAGCCTGCTGCAGGAACGAATCGGGTACTGTCTCGTGAATGCGTATGCCCGTTATTTCGGCAACCGTTTCAAACCGACTTTCCAGATGTTGCACGTTTAGGGTCGTGTACACATTGATTCCCTGATTGATCAGTTCCTCCACATCCTGATAGCGTTTCACATGGCGGCTTTCGGGAACATTCGTATGCGCCAGTTCATCCACAAGCACGATTTGAGGCCTGCGTTTCAGGATGGCATCGATATCCATTTCCGTAAGCTGTATATCCCTGTATCTGCGGTGTTGTCGGGGAATCTGTTCCAGGCCTTCCGTCAGACTCTCCGTCTCAACTCGTCCGTGAGTCTCAATGTAACCGATAACAACATCAGCACCTTCAGCCTTGATCTGACGTGCAGCCATAAGCATCGAGTAAGTTTTACCTGCACCTGCACACATGCCAAGAAAAACTCTTAATTTGCCCTTGTTGGCCTTTTCCTCCGACTGACGGATGGAATGAAGTATTTGATCGGGATCGGGCCTGTATTCGGAGTCCATGGTTATACGTTAATTGAATTTTTTGTCCATTTCCAAATTTAAAAGCAGCACATTTATTCTGGGTTCACCCAGGAAGCCAATTTGCCTTGGTTCTTCCATTCGGTTGACCAATTGATACAATGCTTTTATCCGTGTACTATCCAACAATCTGGAAGAAGCCACTCTGGGCACTTGCAACAAGGCTGACCTCAAAGATATATGCGGATCAAGCCCACTTGCAGATGCAAAAGCCATTTCCGAAGGGAAAGCGGCGTTCTTATCCACATTGTTGTACTCCAAAAAAGCTTTTATCCGCTTATTAAACAATGCTTTCATTTCGGCGTTTGTCGGTCCCAGATTGGATGCTCCCGAAGGTAACGGATTATATTTAATTGCAGATGGGCGGGAAGTAAAATATTTATTGTCATCAAAAGATTGCCCGATCAGTGCACTTCCAACAACTTTACCATTCCGTTCAACCAGACTTCCATTTGCCTTGAAGGGAAAAATTATTTGAGCAATGCCGGTAATCAGCAAGGGATAAGCCAGGCCTGTCAATAAGGTCATCACCAACAACAACCGTATGGCGGTAGTATATGTCTTCATGCTTTTATAAATTTATGAGTAAATCAATCATTTTGATACCAATAAAAGGCACAATCAAGCCTCCAAGCCCATATAAGAGCAGATTCCGCTTTAAGATCTGATTGGCAGAGACCGGTCGGTAACGGACTCCTTTCAAGGCCAGAGGTATCAGCAGGATGATGATCAGGGCATTAAAAATGACTGCACTTAGGATGGCACTTTGAGAAGATCCCAGATGCATGATGTTGAGAACAGAGAGAGGACCTATTCCATCCTTTCCCGAATAAAGGGATATGGCGATGGCAGGAATAATGGCAAAATACTTGGCTACGTCATTGGCTATGCTGAAAGTGGTCAATGCACCTCGTGTCATGAGGAGTTGCTTGCCTACTTCCACCACTTCAATCAATTTAGTAGGATTGCTGTCCAGATCAACCATATTTCCGGCTTCCCTGGCGGCCTGCGTTCCGGAGTTCATGGCAATACCGACATCCGCCTGGGCAAGTGCAGGTGCATCGTTTGTCCCATCACCGATCATTCCCACCAGATATCCGTTCTTTTGCTCTTCACGGATTCGTTCCAGCTTGTCTTCGGGTTTTGCTTCTGCCATGAAATCGTCGACACCGGCTTCTGCGGCTATAGCTGCAGCAGTCAGGGCATTGTCACCTGTTATCATGACGGTCTTGATACCCATCTTCCGAAGTTCGGCAAACCTATGTTGAATACCACCTTTTACAATATCCTTGAGCAAAATGACGCCCATCACACGATTGTCTTCGGCGACGACCAGCGGTGTTGCACCTTGTTGAGCCAGGTCGGACACTGTTTTTTGAACATCTTCGGGAAATGTTCCCTGATGTTCTTCCACCCAGTTCTGAATGGCCTTGGATGCGCCTTTTCGAATTTGCCGGAGGCGTCCATCCTCCATTTTCAAGTCCACACCGCTCATTTTGGTCTGCGCTGTGAAAGGGACAAACGTGGCTCGCAACGTATTCATATCCCTTCCACGAATATTGAACTTATCCTTAGCCAAAATAACAATGGAGCGACCTTCCGGCGTTTCATCCGAAATGGAAGACAACTGAGCGCAATCGGCCAATTCAAAAATCGTGACACCCTCTGAAGGAAAAAAATCGGTTGCCATGCGGTTTCCAAGAGTAATGGTGCCGGTCTTGTCAAGCAACAGAACATCCACGTCTCCGGCCGCTTCAATAGCACGTCCGCTTGTTGCCAGAACATTGCGCTGTAAGAGCCTGTCCATTCCGGAGATACCTATGGCACTTAGCAAACCTCCAATGGTCGTGGGTATAAGACAGACCAACAACGCCATCAATACGGGCAACGTCAAATTCTTGGATAAAGGCAATCCTGAAGCAATCAGGCTATATCCATAGAACGACGGCAGCGTCACGACAGCAAGCAAAAAAATGATGGAAAGCCCAGAGAGTAGTATAAAGAGAGCAATCTCGTTAGGTGTCTTTTGTCTTTTTGCTCCTTCGACCAACGCAATCATCCTATCCATAAACGTATTTCCTGGTTCGCAGGATATACAAACCACAATGCGGTCACTAAGCACCTTGGTTCCTCCTGTCACGGCAGATCGGTCACCTCCACTTTCACGAATGACAGGTGCAGACTCTCCCGTGATGGCCGATTCGTCGACGCTGGCTATTCCAGACACGACTTCTCCGTCGGAAGGAATCGTATCTCCAGCTTCACAAACAATCATATCTCCTTTTTTTAATTCGGTGGCGTAAACTTCCGTTTCTTTTTCTCCTTCCAGTTTCCTGGCTTTCGCTTTAGACCTTCCTCTACGAAGGGTTTCTGCCTGGGCCTTGCCACGTCCTTCCGCAATCGATTCGGAAAAATTGGCAAACAAGACGGTAAACCAGAGCCAGATGGATATTTGAAGGTTGAAAGAAGAAAAGGCCCCATGTATGGTCTCCAAAAGGACCATCACTGTCGTCATCAGAGCACCGATGCCTGTGATGAACATGACCGGATTCTTAATCAGCCAAACTGGGTTCAGCTTTTTTATACTGTCAACGACAGCCTGAAAAATCATTTTTCGGGTAAACAAATTGGGTTTATCGGTAGGTTTCATTTCGTTTTCAAATTAAAATACAATATGATTGTTCATCAACAAATGTTCCACAATGGGACCGAACGAGAGTGCAGGGAAAAAGGTCAATCCTCCTATGATGAGAATAATGACTATCAACAAACCGACAAATAGCAGATTGTCTGTACGGAACGTTCCGCTGGAAACAGGTGTTATCTTTTTCGTCGCCATATTGCCGGCTATGGCCAGAACCGGTGCAATGACACCAAATCTTCCCACAAGCATGCATATGCCGAGCGACAAGTTGTAGAAAACCGTATCTGCGTGAAGTCCGGCAAAAGCACTTCCGTTATTTCCTGCTGCAGAAGTGAAGGCATACAAAATTTCGGTCAGTCCATGAGGACCTGCATTTGCAAGACCTTTCAATCCAAGGTCACTGGCCAAGGCCCATCCCGAGAAAGCCAAAATAAAGAAACTAGGTATCAGAATAGCCAATATAGCCATCTTGACCTCGAAGGCCTCCACTTTTTTTCCAAGAAACTCAGGAGTGCGCCCCACCATCAAACCGGCAATAAAAACGGTCAGGATGATGAAGATGACCATACCGTACAAGCCTGCCCCTACGCCACCGAAAACCACCTCGCCAAGCATAATGTTCAGCAAACAAACCAACCCCGCAAGAGGCGTCAGGCTATCGGCCATGGCATTGACAGATCCATTGGAGGCCGCAGTAGTAACGGTAGACCAAAGAACGCTGTTGGTCACTCCAAAACGCATCTCCTTTCCTTCCAATAGGCTCAAGCCATGATATAGTCCATTGGAGGAAAACTCCGAGTACAGGCTAAGGGTCAGTCCGGCAACCAACAAGACAAACATTGCAGAAAACAAAATCCAACCTTGTCGCGTCGAACCGATCATTTTGCCGAAAGTGAATGTCAGAGACGCAGGAATCAGCAGTATGGCCAACATTTCCAGCAAATTACTCAGAGGGGTAGGATTTTCGAACGGATGGGCGCTGTTTGCATTGAAAAAACCTCCTCCGTTTGTTCCTAGCTGCTTGATGGCTTCCTGGGATGCCACCGGCCCCATCGGCAAGGATTGTTTGACGCCAGTCAAGGTTTCAACTGTTTCGACCGGCTTGAAATTTTGGAGGACACCTTCGCTTGAGAGTGCCACTGCAAGCACAATGGATAAAGGAAGCAGCACATAGATCGTGGTTCGGGTCAAGTCCACCCAGAAATTGCCGATCTTGTCCGTATTTTTTCGGGTCAGTCCTCGAATCAACGCCAGCAAGACGGCAAGACCAGTGGCGGCGCTGAGAAAATTTTGTACGGTCAGCCCAAGCATCTGTACGAAGTATCCGAGTGTGGTCTCTCCCGCATATCCTTGCCAATTGGTATTGGTCATGAAACTGACAGCGGTATTGAAAGAAGAATGCCAGGAGACATTTCCTGTAGCATTGGGATTCAATGGTAAATACGTTTGTACGAGCTGCATCAGGAATACCGCCAGGAATCCCAGAACATTGAATGTCAAAAGGTCGCGCAAATACTTCTTCCAGCTGCTTTCATCGCTGGCATCGATTCGACAGAATCGGTAAATCCAACTTTCCAGCCAACCAAATACAGGTTTCAGAAAATGTCTTTTTCCAAGAAAGACGTCAGCCATATAATTGCCCAAAATCGGAGTCAACCCGATGAGCAAGGCAAAAAAGACGATGAGTTGTAGAATGTCGTAATGATTCATGACACGTTATTTTAAATTGGAAAAATCCAGTATATCAGAATTTTTCTGGCTTGATTAGTGCATACAATAAGTAAATAAAAATAGCCACAGCAATAAACAAGCCTATGATATAACCTGTCTGAGCTGTAGAACTTGCTATATTCAACAATGGAAAATAAGGCATAACTTTCTGTTTTATTGGTTAATACTACGAGCAATTTGATGAGCTGAACATGACGATGTAATTGCAAAACAAAGATAGGGAGGTGTATATTAAGCTGTTCTAAAGAATCTATTTCCTACATAAAGAATTTATAAATTCGGCAGGATAAGCATTAAACAAAATCCGGATAAAAAAGTTAGAAGATTTTTATCCAGCTAAAAATCTGATTACCTTTGAAGTATTAAAAAAAACATCGAGTAGACTACCACCTAAATAAAAAATTACCAAGAAATTCAAACAACCATGAAATTCAAAATTACCTTTTTAGCCATAACCCTGACATCTCTTCTCAACGTCTATTCACAAAACCCAAAATCACTGTACGAAGTCGGAACCTGGAGCGGTTTCCGTTCATCAGCCATCTCCTATACCTTTGACGATGGTTCGCAAAACCAATACGACGTTGCCATCCCAATTTTCAATAAATACGGATACAAACTGACCCTATTTACCATCTCCAACAGAGTTTCAGACTGGAACAGACTGAAAAAGGCAGCTGCAGAAGGACATGAGATTGCAAACCACACCGTATCTCATCCAAAACTGAATGAACTTTCCATCGACCAACAAAGAGCAGAACTGGAAAACTGCAGCAATGCCATTAATGATAACATTTCCGGATTGAAGGGCCTGACACATGCCTACCCCTATTGCATCACCTGTACAGACTCCATCGTCTCCAGGCTTTTCATTTCTGCAAGAGGCGGCTCAGGCGTCATAGAGTCCAGCACTCCGAAAAACATACTGAATGTCAGTGCACTAACTTGTGGAGACAAAGGCCCCGTCAATTCCGCCAAAACATTCAATGCGGCGGCAGACAAGTCAGCAACATCCAATGGCTGGTTGGTCTACATCATTCACGCCGTAGACAACGAACCGGGCTACTCTCCTCTATCATCAGCGGTCATGGACTCGAGCCTTTTATACCTCAAGAACAACGACAGCAAATTCTGGGTTGAGTCGTTCGGTAATGTTTCTAGATACATCAAAGAGCGGAACAGCCTCTCCATTGCTGAAAAGTCTGTAAAAAAAGACGCCATTACTCTGACAATCAAAGACACGTTGGATGACAAAACCTATAATTACCCTATCAGCATCCGCCGCCCTTTGCCCTCAAAATGGGAATCGGCCGAAGTACTCCAAAACGGCAAGCCCATTCTTGACAAGATGTACAAAGAAAACAACGTAAAATACATCGTTTTCAATGCTGTTCCCGATGGTGGTGACGTTGTATTGAAACAAAGCAAAGTTAAAAAATGATAAGTCAAAGGTCGTAAATAGCCGAAAAGAATGCTTACCTTTGCAAGACCAAAGTACCTCTGAGTCTTTTTTACAGATTTTGAACTCCCGCCTTTACCCGCGACATTCAACTGAGTACTTTTATCTCCGGACAAACAACATCGTAACGAGAAAATGCTGCTGTACGGAGTATCAACTTCATTGAAACAACCGTTTCCAAAGAAGAAAAACCTTACCGAAAAAACATTCTTGAAAGGAGTGATGCATTCTTTCAAAGGGTGTTATGTGTATAAACTTTGCATCGATAAATGTATGATTGAAAGAATTGTTCTTACGCTGACCAAACATCCTCTTTGGGGATACACCCTTCTGCCAGTGCTGGTTGAAGAAAACGAATATGGCAAAATGGAAATCCTGGAATATGCAGACAGCAACACTCCTGGATTTTCTGAACTCAATGAATTGTCCAAGGAAATCGTTCTACTGTCGGAAAAGATATCGGACGGCTATCTGATGGGGCTCTACTCCAAAGAAAAAACCATTGCTGCCTTTCAAAAGAAAGTAAAGCCTGAAACAATCGAAGCATCCATACGTCCATACATTGAGAATATCCAATACCAGATGCTGTTGCTTCTCAAAGAATCAAAGCTCCCTTTCTTTATCAGGGAAAATGTGAAAATGCGTAACCTGTACGAGTCCAATCTTGCAGTAGTTCCACAGGACTTTTCCAAAGTGGTGTTCCGTTTCACCAAAGGAAACAAAGCCGAAACCATAAACGGAGAAGAAACGATTTTAGACGAAGATCCATGCATCCGTTACTCACTTCGGGTTAAATGGGAAGACGAAGAAATGGATCTATACGCACAACCATTCTTCCAGCTTTGCAGTGAACCTGCAGCCTTGGTCATCAATAAAAAGCTGCTTCTATTCGATAATGTCGACCTGAAAAGGCTGACCCCTTTTTTTACCAAAAAAGAAGTGAAAATACCACTTTCCTACGAAGCAACCTATATTAAGACCTACATCAAAAATTGCCTGGAAAGCCACGAAGTTCTTACCGAAGGACTTGACATTGCAGACATCATCCCCCAAAAAGAAGCCCGGCTATTCATGGCCACCGACGATGAAAACATGCCCATCATGAAAATAGTCGTCCGTTATGAAGGTTTAGAATACGATTTGGAATCCACCTCAGGAAAAATCGTAAAGGTGGTGGAAAACGAAGGTAACACAGCCTTAAGATACTTTCAGCCAGACAAGGAATGGGAAAAAAACTTGATGGACTTACTCGTCGAAAACGGTCTGGAAAAAACCGGAATCAGTCATTTCTCACTCAAAAAAAACAAAAAGGAATTCCTGGTAGCCAAACAAATCAAAAACATGATAGACTGGATCGACAAACATGCCGCAGTCATGAATCATTTTGAATTCAATCAGGAAATGCCCGCTTAAACATTTTTTGTTTTCACTTGTTCTACAATTGATATTTTGCCTATTTTTACACCAACCACCTGTAAGTATAGCATAAACCGTCAGTTATGGAACTGGATATAAAGACCCTTTCGTTTGCGCTGCTCCTGACGTTTTTCATTCAGACTCTGGCATTCTTGCTGATGATGATCACCACCAAAAGATACAAGGGTGTTTCTTTTTGGGCTTTGGGTGAATTGTTCATAGCATTGGGCTTTGGCAGCATTTTTTTGAGAAGCATCGATAGTCCGAATGAATCCTTTCTGGTTCTTGTTTCCAATTCCTTTCAATTTGTGGGACTCCTGTTCGTCTATATAGGCACCAAACTTTTCTATGATCACATAGAGAAAAACTATTGGATGCCCATGGTTTTCGTTGTTTTCCTTTTTATTATCGGATACTACACCTACATTGAAAACAGAGTCACAATCAGGATCATCGTATTTTCAGCCACGATGATCCCGCTTTTGCTATTGAATGCAAGGGTCATGCTCCGCTATCCAAAAGCCTCATTTAGAAAATCGTCCAAATTAGTGGCAACAATTTTTATTGCCAATGCCCTGGCATTTGTTTTAAGAATCCTGTTTTACCTTGTTAAACCTGAAGACCAAACCCATTTTTTTGACACAAGTTTTATGCAGGCAGGCACCTTGCTCCTTTCCATCTGCATCGGATTACTATGGACATTTGGACTGATCCTAATCGTCAATCAGAGGCTTAATGGGGAATTGGCGGAATCCGTCGATCTTTTCACACTCATCTTCAACTCCATGCCCGATGCGATCACCATCAGTGACATAAAATCGTTTCAACTATACAAGGTCAATCCGAGCTTCAGCAATCTGACAAGATGCGACGAAAAGGAGGTTTTATCAAATCCATTTTTCGTAAAAAAACTTTTGACCAAAAAAAGTGATTACAAAAACCTTATCAACAAACTGCAAAAAACGGGGCATTATACCAACCAGGAAATTACTCTCAAAAGAAAAGACGGCTCCGACATTGTTTGTTTACTTTCTTCAGCTCCTATCAGAATAGAAGACAAAGATTGCCTTTTGACCATCGGACGGGACATAACCGAACTGAAGCAAAAAGAAAAAGAGCTGGACAACAAAACCAACGAGTTGAAAATCATGGTTGCCGAAATGGATAAATTCTTCTCCATTCTGGCTCACGACCTGCGGGGGCCTTTAGCCACAGTGGTAAACCTCACGGAATTGATGATGGACACAAACAACGATTTGTCCAAAGAAGAACTGGTCAAATTGGCTATAGCCCTAAACAAATCGGCCAACTCCACCAATGAATTACTGGAAAATCTGCTCGAATGGTCTGGCGTTCATCGTGGAATCAAGACTTTCAAGCCCGTCAATATTCATTTTTCGGAGCTCATGGAAACAGCCTTGGTCTCCCTCACGGATATAGCCAATACTAAAAATATCGTCCTTCAAAACGAAATTCCGGGCAATGCACCAATTCATGCGGACGTACATATGGCTCAAGCCATTTTCAGGAATCTGATCATCAATGCCATCAAATTCACCAACAACGGGGGAAGCATCCGGTTAAGCGCTGAGCAAAGAGGAAACGAACCATGCATCTTTTCCATCACCGACACAGGCATTGGTATGGACAAAGAGACGCTGGATACCTTATTTCATATCAATTTCAAGAACAACCGACCTGGCACAAACGGCGAGCCTAGTTCAGGCCTTGGGCTGTTGCTTTGCAAAGAGTTTATAGACAGGCATCAAGGACAAATCTGGGTAAAGAGCGAGGTTTCAAAAGGCAGTACATTTTCCTTCTGTCTCGGGCCTGTAAATATTCAGAAAACCAGCAATGCGATGGCCGCGCAAGCCTCTGCATCCGAGAGCGCATTATGATGATTTCTCAGATCAAATCCGCAATAGGAAGAAACCGTATCCAACTTATGATTAGGCAAATGAGGGATAAGTTTTCTCGAAGCACGACAGGTACAATGAAATGAATATCCGGGATAATCCATTCCATACACCTGAAAAACAGACTTTAAGCAGCCTTCATCAAAAGGACTGTTGTGAGCCACCAACGGTAATCCCTCAATTTTAGGAGCAATTTCATCCCATACACATGGAAAATCTGCAGCATCGTCCGTATCCAAAGCCGTCAGACCATGTACCCGTGTGTTCCAGTAAGTATAGAAATTGGGGCGGGGCCGAATAAACCGGTAAATACTTTCTACCATCTCTCCATTCCTGACAATGACCACTCCCACACTGCAAACACTGCTTCGGCTATTGTTGGCTGTCTCAAAATCTATAGCTGCAAAATCCTTCATAATACGATCTTAAAAAACGGATGTAAAAATACCAAAAAGAGAGTCCACTACCATTTATAAAATGGTAAAAATGATAAGCCTAAAGCTTCTTCTTTTTTTTCAAAAAACTTTATGCAGATTTCCGTGTTATAAAGAATAAACAAATAAAAAATATTCTGACTTTACACCCCATGAAAAGATTCAGTCTGATATTCTTCATTCTTATCTCTACCGGAATCTTTGCACAAAAGGGCTCCATCAAAGGCAAAATAATTGATGCCAAGACCAATCAGCCACTCGAGTTTGCTTCTATCCTCATAGAAGGAACCAACATTAGTTCCACATCAGACCTTGACGGCAATTATATTTTTACAGGGCTCGAACCTGGCTTTAAACGAATAATGGTAAGTTTCCTTGGCTATGAGCCAAGCATTTCACCCGAAATCCAAGTGCAAGGCAATCAAACGACCTATTTGGACATTTCCGTTATAGAATCATCCACCCAATTGGCCGAAGTTACGGTCAAACAAACCGTAAGCCTTAAGAAAATTGACAGTCCACTCTCCCTCATCAAAGTCGGTGTTCAGGAAATAGAAAAGAGTGCAGGAGCAAACCGTGACATTTCCAAGGTGATTCAGGCCTTACCTGGTGTCGCTGTTACCGACCCTGGACGCAATGACCTGATAGTCCGCGGTGGCGGCCCGTCCGAAAACGTATTTTATCTGGATGGTATTGAAATACCGGTCATCAACCATTTCGCAACGCAAGGTTCTTCCGGAGGTTCCGTCGGCGTCATCAATCCCGATTTTGTTCGCGAAATCAATTTCTACACAGGTGCATTTCCGGCAAACCGTGGAAATGCATTGAGTTCCGTCATGGAAATCAAGCAAAAAGACGGAAGCAAAGACAAAGTTCATTCAAAAATTTCTGTCGGAGCATCGGATGCAGCTCTTACCTTGGATGGCCCCATTGGAGACAAATCAACGTTCATCGTATCGGCCAGACAATCCTATCTGCAATTTCTGTTCAGCCTTATTGGGCTCCCATTTCTTCCAACCTACACGGACTTTCAGCTAAAAAACAAGATCACATTCAATACCAGCAACGAACTAACAATCATTGGTATTGGTGCCATCGATGATATGGTTCTAAACACAAATCTTAAGAATCCGGATGAAAACCAGCAATACATCCTGGCCTACCTACCCATCTACAAACAATGGAACTATACAATAGGAACCGTATACAGACATTTTGCCCAAAATCACTTGGATACCTGGGTACTTAGCCGTAACATGTTACACAACGCCAACTTCAAATACAGAAACAACGACAAAAGTCAACCCAAAATTTCCGATTATCTTTCCAATGAAGCAGAAAATAAACTCCGGTTCGAACGCAGTTATCCGGATATGCCCATCAAATTGTTGGTTGGTGCAGGAGTCAAATATGCCAGATACGTCAACGACACCTACAGAATGGTTTATTACAACAATACAATCAACGAGCTGAAATACAGCACCAGGCTGAGTCTTTTCGGATACCAGGCTTTCGCCCAAGCTTCCGATGACTATCTGGACAGCAAACTGAAACTTTCACTAGGTATGAGCATAAGCGGAAACAGCTACAACAAGAACATGAGAAATCCACTCAACCAATTCTCTCCCAGACTTTCTGTATCCTATGCCCTTACTGACAAACTGGATTTCAACACCAACCTGGGAAGATATTTCATGCAACCATCCTACACCACTCTTGGATACAGAAATACAACCGGTGTTTTGGTAAATCGGAATGAGAATCTTTGCCATATTCATTCCAATCAGATCCTTTTGGGGTTTGAATACCATCCCGTCAAAAATATACGGTTAAGCATCGAAAGCTTCTACAAGCAATACAGAAACTACACCATATCGGTGGCTGACGGTATCAGCACAGCAAGCAAGGGCACCGAATATGGTCAAGTCGGCGACGAAGAAATTGTTTCTACCGGAAAAGGAAGGGCTTATGGAGTTGAACTACTCATTAAAATTATGGAAATGAGCCACCTGAACCTCACATCCACGTACACTTACTTCCGTAGCGAATTTACCGATAGAAGTGGCTTATATCGTCCATCCTCTTGGGATATAAAAAACATGTTTAACATCATAGCCAGCTACCAATTGCCAAAGAACTGGGATATAGCCACCCGATGGCGTTTTGTTGGAGGTGCGCCATATACTCCGATTGACGAAGCCCTGTCCAGTAACAAAGCGGCATGGGATATCCGAAACCAGCCTTATCTGGATTATAGCAGATTCAATACCCTAAGACTTAAGGCTTCTCATATCCTGGACATTCGAATTGACAAAGAATATTATTTCAAGAAATGGGTACTGAACCTCTACGCCGACATACAAAACCTGTACAATTTCCAGTCTGAAAGAGCTCCCATATATACCAATCTTGATACAAACGGAGTCCCCACAGAGAACCCCGGGGATGCAAGCAAATACCAACTACGAGAAATCAGGAATCCAAGTGGAAACATCTTGCCAACCATCGGAATCATTGTAAAAATGTAAAAATCGCCGGAAAATGAAACGGAAAATCATCCTTACCATCCTTCTAGTCTTCACCCTTGCAGTTTCAGGCAAAAAGAAACCAGAAGTATTCAGCCAGGAACATTATGGCATCAACAATTCTGGAACAGCCCTGACACTAACCTTTCAGAAAGGTAAAGAGCACAATCATCCATTATACGCCATCTGGCTGGCTGATGAAAACAACAAATTTATCCAAACCCTCTATGTATCTGAAAGCATCGGCCGTGGCATATTCAAAAGGGTCAACCGCAAAACCGGACATTGGATGGCAGGAGAAATCCAGCGACCAGCTGCCCTTCCATATTGGGTCCATCAGAGAAACATCCGGAATAAGCAGGGAACATATCTACCAACCCCCAACGAACCGGAAATAGATGCCTATACTGGAGCAACCCCACAGGAATCCTTTGTTATGCACTTAAAAACCGAAAAACCACTCAAGGGAAAATATCATATCATGCTGGAAGTCAACCAATCCTGGGACTGGAACGAATATTGGACCAACAACATTCTTCCCAATGACAAAGAATACAAAACCTCCTGCCAACCGGCTCTCGTATATTCTGTGAACATAGATACGGAAAAAGAAGTTTCTGAATACCTGATGAAACCTATCGGATATAGCCATCCCTCAGGGCTGGATGGTAGTCTGACAACAGATTTGAGTACCATCACTACAGCATTGGATATAGCATCCAGAATTGTTGTGAAACTAGAATAAAGCGGTGAAGCCTTATGTCATTTTGGAGCTTGAAATTTCTCCTGAAATGCGTAACTTCGCCCCAGTTTTAATCATTAGGATGTCATATTATGTACAAAGTCATCGTACGCTACGTCAAACTGCTGGCCATTATCTTTTTTTCAACCTCCATCCTGGCTGTCATCGTTTATCGTTTTGTGCCGGTATATATAACCCCGTTGATGGTAATCCGTACCGTACAGCAGCTGGGAGAAGGAGAAAAGCCAACCATGCACCACAATTGGGTCTCCGACGAACATATTTCCGCAAACCTGAAAAAGGCCGTTATCGCCTCAGAAGACCAACGCTTTTACAATCATTGGGGATTTGATGTAGGACAAATAAAGAAAGCGGTGCAGGAAAACGGCAACCGCAAAAAACCTCGTGGAGCCAGCACCATCAGCCAACAAACCGCCAAAAATGTCTTTTTATGGCCCAAATCTTCGTGGATAAGAAAAGGGTTTGAGTCGTATTTTACCGTCCTGATTGAATTTTTCTGGACCAAAAACCGTATTCTGGAAGTATATCTTAACTCCATGGAAACCGGCGACGGCATTTACGGTGCTGAAGCTGTAGCCAGAGCACACTTCGACAATACGGCAGAAAACCTGACCAAAAAACAAGCCGCACTCATTGCGGCCACTTTGCCAAATCCCATCAGGTTCAATTCCGCGCACCCGTCCTCTTACATTCGTCGCAGACAAGCTCAAATTCAGAGGCAAATGCGATCCATTTCTTTGAAGGAATAGCTTTTATTTACGTTTTCTGAGAGCACGTAGTTCCTTTGACTCAAAGAAAACCTGGCCGGAGCTATCTTTTGCCAGACCGACCATAACCTTGGCAAGATCAGTCACTTCAATTCCTTTGAACTTGTTCAAAGGACCGAGAAGAAGCCAACCAAACATCCTCATGAAAAGAATGCCCGCCTTTTCGCCAAAGCGGCGTTCATTGCGTCTTCCCATCAACAAAGACGGACGAACAATTTTAAGATTTCCCGTATAACTCTTTCGTACGGAGTTTTCCATCTTACCCTTCGTCCTGAGATAAAAATTGGAAGAAGCGGCATTGGCACCCAAAGAAGAAATCGCCACCATATTTGGAATGGAAAGCGAATGGGCCAATTTGGCTATTTGTACTGGAATGTCGTGATCCACCTGCTGAAAAGCCTTTTGAGAACCAGCCTTTTTGATGGTGGTGCCTATGCAGCAAAAATAATCCGTGGCATTCAACTCTCCTTTCAGATGTATGAGATGCCTAAAATCCGAAAACAGCAATTGCTCCAACTTGGGGTTTGAAAAAGGTAGATCGTTTCTCAGGACAGCAATGATTTCACCATAATCCTGATTATCGATCAGTTCTTTTATCAAAGCCTTGCCAACCAATCCGGTACCTCCAAAAACAACGGCCGTCCTTTTATTGTTTTCCATGTGATTCAATGTATTTATGCACTATTTAAAGATATAAAACAAAATCCAAACACATAATGTTTGGATAAAAATTACATAAAAAAGATTACATTTTTTGTGCTAAAATTAATCCTGACCCAAATAACAACTTGTCGAAATAAGAAATCCCGACTACTGAGAACCTGAAAGCCGGCATCACACAAGGAGTCTGCTTCCATCGCCAAACATTCAGTTTGGAGGTCAAAACTATTTTTTAGGTATGGTAAAACAAAAAGTACTGCCCTTATCAACCTCACTTTCCACCCAGATATTCCCCCCCCAGAGCTCTACGAAACTTTTTGAAATGGCAAGTCCCAGACCATTTCCACCATATTCCCGGGTATAATCCGACTCAACCTGAATAAAACGTTCGAAAACTTTCTTCTGGTAATCTTTTGGTATGCCTATGCCATTATCTTTTACATGAAACTGAATACTATCCTTTTTTGTCCTGAATCCAATTTCTACAGCCCCATCCTTGGAAAATTTAATGGCATTGCCTATCAGATTGATCAAAACCTGCTTTAGCTTGACACCATCGTTGTTGATGAAAATTTCGGTTTCGGGACACAGAGGATCCAGAGTTAATTCAAGCCCTTTTGTTTTGGCATTATAGGCATATTCATCCCTGACCGAGCAAACCAACTGGTTCACAGAAAACAAACTCTTCTTTAGACAGAGCTGACCGGCTTCAATCTTCGAAATATCGAGTATATCATTGATCATCGAAAGCATGTTCACTCCACTGGTATTGATCATCTGGGCAAAATCCTCCATTTTGCCTGTATCGAAATCCTGATCCAGCATCAGATCCGAAAATCCGATGATACAGTTCAGCGGAGTTCGAATCTCATGGCTCATATTTGCCAGAAAAGCAGACTTCAGACGATCGGCCTCTTCTGCCTTTTCCTTGGCTTTGATCAAGACATCCAGCATTTGCTTTTTTTCGGAAATGTCATTCATGATCAGCACATAGTTGCAGATGGTATTATTTGAGTTCGTCAAAACAGAAATAACCACATCTTCCCAATACATCGAATGGTCTTTTTTACGGTTAAGAAATTCTCCTTTCCAAAGACCTTCTTTCTGAAGCACATTCCACATGGAATCCTCTTTTTGGGGGGACAAATGACCTGGATTGAAGATTCTGGGTCTACGTCCCCTTACATCCTCCAGCTTATATTGCGTCAATTCTGTAAACTTATTGTTTACAAACTCAATTTCCCCCTGACCGTTGGTGATAACGATAGAGGATGGTCCCTGTTCAACAGCTTTGCCAAGGGTTTTAGCCTGTTCTTCGGCTTCTATCCTCTTGGTTATATCACGTATGTTGCATTGAAAAGCTTTTAGACTATCCGCTTCATAAGCATTGCAAAACACTTCTACATGTCGTTTCTTATTATCAGCAGTACTAATGACCAAGTCTTCAATGCTATTGAACCCTATTTTCCGGAGTTTCTCAAATTCATAGCAAGCAACAGACACGCCAAACCGTTCTCCTAACTCAGCAATATTACAACCAATAAGCTGATCGGTCGCAACATTCAGCATAGTAGCAAGGCTCTGATTAACATCGAGCATCATCCCAGATTCCGCATCAACGATCAGGATTCCATCGGATGCTGATTCAAAAAGCCGCCTATAACGCACCTCGGAAGATTTTAGATCTGCCAGCAACTTAATCATTTCCCCATGGCTCTTTTCCAGTTCGGAAGTACGTTCTGCTACCAGCCTGGCCAGCCTTTCCTTTTCATTTTGTCTCTGCTTATGGGCTTCCTTGATCTTGACCATAGCCCGGATCTGGGCCGTAAGCTCCAATACGTCGATCGGTTTTGAGAGAAAAGCCTCAGCCCCGATTTCAAGAGCTTCTATACGACTTTGCCTGCTCTGTTTGATGGCTGTAAGAAAAACAACCGGAATATCGCGCAACCGGTCATCACGTTTTAACATCCGGCAAACTTCAAAACCATCCATACCAGGCATCAATATGTCCAGAAGAATCACATCCGGATCGTTGACAAGAGCCAATTCTATGCCTTCAGGACCATTCAGGGCAGTATAAATGGTCATATCAGGAAAGGCATCCATAACAATGGCCTTCAGGCTAATAAGATTATCATTGTTATCATCTATGGCAAGTATCTTTTTCATTCAAAAAAGTTTTAGTCTTTTAAAAGCTTGATCGGTCATCGTTAATCTTTACAGATCCATTGATCTATCAACCTTGTAAAAATCTGATTATCAATTGGTTTTGACACATATCCATCAAAGCCTTTCGAGAGAAAATCTTCCTTATCTCCTTTCATTGCATTGGCCGAAACAGCTATAACAGGTATGTCTTTCAAATCTTCATCCCTTCTTAAGTGATTCAAAACTTCCACGCCGTTTAAACCAGGCAAGGCAATGTCCATCAAAATCAGTTGGGGACGGCATTCTTTGGCTTTTCTAAGTCCAGTCACGCCATCTTCCGCTTCAAACACCCGAAACTTTTCCGTGAGTAGCGCTTTTATGGTCAACATGTTGTCCGGATTATCTTCAACGACGAGAATACCAGGAGTACCCGATACCGGCATCGGGATTCGCCGCCCAAGATCCTCTGGCTCTGTTTCATCCTTTTTGCACAACATACTTTCAACCGCCTCCAGCAATTGATCCTTATTAATATCTCCTTTATGGATGAGCTGATGTATATTATTGTTTTTCAGGAAGGAGAATTCTTCTTTGGTAACATATTTTGCCGTAAGGATAATCACTGGAATCATACTGATTTCTTCCTTGGCCCGTATAAATTTCAGCACCTGGAACCCATCAACTTCGGGCATCATCAAATCCAGAATCATACCATCCGGCACCCTATGGTCGATTTGTTCCAGAGCTTCCTTACCGCTGTTTGCCACCATCAGATTATAGCCCTGTGATTCGAGCATATCCTTTAGCTGGATAACAATAGCTTCCGTGTCCTCCACGATCAGGATTGTTTTTTCCCCGGCATTCACATGCCCTGTAAACCTCTGGGGTTTAGTTATGGTCGACAGATAGGATTCTTCAACTTGCTTGGGCATCGCTTTTTTTCCGTCGTATTGCAACGGCAAGTGTACGGTGAAACATGAGCCTTCTCCCAGAACACTGTTCACTTCGATATAACCACCCAACAACTCAGTATATTTTTTGGTTATGGAAAGCCCAAGCCCTGTACCTCCGTATTTTCTGGAGGTGCTGCCATCCACTTGCCTGAATTCCTCAAAAATCTGGATCTGGCTTTCCTTTGGAATACCTATGCCTGTATCTATTACGGATATAGAGATGCTGTCGTCTTTTATTTCGGTGAATAGCTTTACAGAACCCTCTTCCGTAAACTTAACCGCATTGGCTACCAGATTTTGCAAAATATGGCGTGTCTTTTCATAATCACTTTGAATATTCGGAAGCGAATCATTTTCCTGATAGCTAAGTGAAATATTCTTTTGGATGGCCTGTGGTTCAATCATTTCTACAATATCCTTGATCAGGTCATTGACATCAAATACCACAATTTCAACTTCTTCCCTTCCCGATTCAATGCGTGAAAGATCCAGAATATCGTTTATAAGCAAAAGCAGGTTTCTTCCATTGCGTTCTATTACGTCGATGTAACTGTATTCTTCATCAGGAATCTTCCCATGCAAACGCCTTCCAAGCACGCCAGAAAGAGCGATGACAGAATTAAGCGGTGTACGCAGCTCATGGCTCATATTAGACAGAAAACTGGTTTTCAGCTTATTTGACTCATCAAGCTGCTTCTTTTGCATTTCGAGTTCCATATTCTGTTCCTGAAGCTCGCTGGTTTGAATAGAGAGTTCCTTTTTTTGAGACTCCAATTCAATATTCTGGTATTCCAGTTTTTGTGAAAATTCAACAATTTTCTGATGCGCCAGAATCCCTCCCATACGTGCATTGAGCGTATCCATAAGAGACAAGATCAGTTTCACACTGGTTTTGCTATACCGCTTGATGTTGGCCAAAGAAATGACGGCAACGATTTCGTCACTCGAAATAACAGGTACAGTGATAATTTCCTTGGGATAAAACTCTCCAACAACAGTCGAAAAAGTAAAGCGGGAATCATCGGGTATATTTGTAATATGCTGCATTTCCCTGGTTTCAAGAACCTTACCAAACTCTCCATCTTTTTTGATCGCCGAAAAGGGACGGCAACCGGACACATTCATGCCAATACATTCAAAATACTCGTATTTGGTCTTATCTTCATTCAACAAATACAGAGCTCCCATTTGTGACCAGGTATCGTTTATAAGCACATTGAGCAACTTACGGCAAAATTTGTGGGCATCTTCCTCACTTAGCATCATGCGCGATATTTCCGCCGATTTTTTTACCAGCTTATCCTGTTCTTCCAGGGAATCCGCAAACTCGTTGAGCGTTTTGGCCAAAAGGCCAAATTCGTTTTCAGACTCATACTTGCAACGAACACTCATATCACCGAACCGAAATAATTCCGTAGCATGAAGGAGCTCTTTCAATGGGCGATGCAAATGTTTAATCAACAAGACAATGACAATCGAAACAGTCAACAAAATGCAGAAGAACCATATCAACATCTTGCTTTTCAAAGATTTATTCAAGGCAAGAGCATTCAGATAAAAAATATTGCCATTATTTTTTACCCGTTGGTCTATCTGGTTGATATTTTTTAGGATCAACTCCACATGCATTCCTCCTTTTCCATCCGAACAGGTAAGCATGGAGGCTTCCTTCTTTTTTCCGGAACGCACAAGACTTACGGTCCGATCACGAATGATATTCCATTTTATGTAGCTGTTAAATGCCGTTTCTATATCTTCCTTCGGGCCCAAATATTTATTCCGAAGCACATCAAAATCTCTGATTATCTGAATATTCAGAACATCGACATCCTGTAAAATCGAAGCAGCCTCCAGCTCATCTTCAGACAGACACAAGTCATTCATTCTATGCTGAACCAAAAGCACATTGGTTTTCAGATCAGCCAGGGTACTCGTTGTTATCAACGGATGTTCGTACATATCCGTTGCCTGTCTGGATATTTCAGAAATATGCATCCAGGATATGATGCCCAAAACAGAAATTAAAAGCAGAATGGCAGCAAAAGCCATTTCCAACTGAGTCCCGTAATTGATTTTAAGGTTTTTCATCTTATTCTGTCAATAGAGCTTTTCTGATTATAGTTGCTTTTCTTGAAAATGCCGGATTTCATATATGCCTCCCGATAGCCATTGGCAGAAAGGATATCTCTTTCCGTTTCCCCGGTAATCAGGAAACCTCCTGTGGCAAGACTGTTTGAAAGTTTTGTCAATATCCGCGTACGAAACTCCGGTTTGTAATAAAAAAGAACATTGCTACAAAAGATAAAATCAAAATTTCCGTAAATACTCGCAGGGGGAGAATCACCATGGAATGTCAGAAGGTCAAAAATCGAAAAATCCACATTTGCCTGAATGGAAGGAGATATTGCATAATGATCCCCCAACTGGGTAAAATATCGCTGGAACCGATTTAAGGACATCTTGTTGAGTGACGTTTTATGGTATATACCTTTTTGGGCATAATCCAATTCCAATTGGCTGATATCGGTAGCAAAAATACGGTAAGTACACTTTGATTTAAGGCTTTCTATGATTTCCTCAAGCAACATCGCAAGGCTGTACGCTTCTTGTCCCGATGCGCAGGCCGCAGACCAGACTCTGATCTCATTTCCCTTCCCTGCACTTTTCTTATCGACCATCAACGGAACGATGATTTGTTCAAGTACCGAAAATGTCAAAGGATTCCGAAAAAATTCGCTAAAACCGATGTGCAGAGAATCAAGCAGTTTGTCCGTTTCAATCCGATTCTTCTTAAGATATGCCAGATACATACCAAACGTCGCACAACTTGTGGCAAATAATCTCTTTTCTATAGTTTTTTTTAAAAAGTCCTCTTCATAAATGGAGATGTCTGTTCCATGTGTATGGAACAGCAGTGCGACTATCTCATTTATTTCGTCATCCATGTTTTGTAAGGTATCAGAAGGTACAAAATATCAACGTTTCCCTTTGGAAAGGAAACGTAATACGACTATTTTCCGAATTACGGTCTATCTTTCAATGGCATATAGCCTAAAAACCGCTTTCCAAAGTTATGAAAAGAGTTGAGACAAAAAACTCTCCATTGTAAAAAAAATTATCAATAAATTTAAACTTTTTACCAATATCTATGAATGAATTACAGCAGTTTAACAATAGGATAAAATTTTATTTTCACAATAAACATGGCAATAAAGTTCGCCAATAAAAAAAGAGGCTGACTCTAAGCGAGTTAACCTCTTTTTTATGATTTTTATGTAGAAAATACTGTCGTATCCAGTTTACGATCTAAGAACTTTTACTTGTGTAGCAGTAAGACCTTTAAGGCCTTTCTGTACTTCAAAAGTTACGGCATTACCCTCTTTTATTTCTTCCAAAACGTTCTTGACATGAACAAAAATACTTTCCTGGGTTTCGGAATCCTTGATGAAACCAAAACCTTTTGACTCGTTCAGATAAGTCACCACACCTTTCCTGACTATATCAGGCTCTTCGGAAAAATCTTTTTTGGGAATACTTATTAAGATATCATCGGTTTCAATAACCGATTTCTTTGTGGGATCAGGAGGAGTCGAAGTTATTCTTCCGTTTTCATCGACATACGCAATCATGTCTTCCAGTTTACCGGATTTTTCGCCTTCCTTTCTCTCCAGTTTTTTCTTTTCCTTTTCTTGCTTTTTCTTTTCTTGCTTCTTCTTTACGTCCTTCTTGTTGAATGATTCTTGAGATCTACCCATATATTTATATTTGTTTTACGCCAAAGATAATAAAAAAAAGTTCTTTCTCAAAATAAAGACCTTAAAGAGAATAGGATAAAACAAAAGGCATGAAACAGATGTTAATAAGTTTAATTTTTGAACAATCCGGCCAAATCGGCCTTATTTTTGAGTGTCAATAAAAATTTAAAGCTATGTCAAAAGAAAAAGAAGTCAGAGAAAAGCATGAAAAAAAGGAGCCAGCCAAGACCTTAAAGGAAAAAAGAGCGGCCAAAGCTTTGAAACGCGCCGAAAAGGATCATGCCGAATAAAATTTAGGCAACTAAAAAAGGCTTTACAAAATTTGTAAAGCCTTTTTTTACTATTAAATGTATGATGTTAGATGGACTAAGCCAGTTTAACATTTACTGCATTTAATCCCTTTTTCCCTTCTTGGAGATCAAAAGTAACCTCATCGTTTTCTTTGATTTTGTCTACTAAACCAGAGACGTGTACGAAGTATTCTTTTGAAGAATCTGCGTCTTTAATGAATCCAAATCCTTTTGACTCGTTAAAAAATTTTACTGTTCCGTTGTTCATGATATAATTTTATTTGATGGGTACAAGATAGGATTAATTATTTAAAATAAATTAAATTTTCAAAAAAAAATTTTAGGCACCCAATTTTTTGATTTTTTCTTCGGCTTCCGAATTAAAAGCGGCTGCTTTTTTCTGAGCCTCACTCTTCAACTTGGCGGCTGTTGCCTTGGCTGCCGCTTTCAAAAATGGATTTTTGGCCTTATCTATCAGTGCATTGCCTTCCTTTTCAGCTTCCTCTATCAACTTGTCACCTGCCGCTTTGGCCTGGGCACGTATTTCCTCGGCTTTCTTTGAAACGTCTTCTTTCGCTTTTGCGATCGTCTCCGTTGTATTCTTTCCTGTTGCCTTTTCCAGATACTTGTCCGCCAACCCTACGGCTGCCTTTTTTGCCAATGCTGTCGCATCCAGATTGATTTTTGGATTATTGAAAGTACCGGTAATGGTGCCTTTAAGCTCTGTCACTCCTCCTAAAGCTATATTCTGGGGCAAGGCCACACTGACAGCGTAATCAATGCTCTTATCAAGACCAGTCTTTCCGGACAGCGTCATCTTGATATTGCCTGCCTTCACATCGAAAGGCGAGGTATAAATAATTCCATCACTGATTTTAAACTGAACTTTCAAATCTTTGGGTGAAAGGGTCTTCAGAGCTTCGTTCTTTAGGGTCGCAGCCAAGACGTTGAGCACCTTTATATCTGAGATCTTTACACCGCTTGAATTCAGAGAACCGCTTCCTGCAAGACTTGTCAGATCGGGATTCAGATGCTTATTCAAGACAGAATTAAAGTTCATATTCATGGAATAATTGCCCTGCATATTTTCAAAAATCGGAGCCATCGACTTAATGGCATCAACTGACTTGAATGTCTGGGCAAACGAAACATCCTGCAGCTTAACCCCCAAAGCGACATGAGGCTTTTCCAGATTCAACGCTTCATAATAACCGTTTGCGCCAATGGACCCACCCAAAGCATTGGCCGACAGATTCTTGATCGTAACCCGTCCATCCTTTACTGCCAGGCTTGCTTTTGCATTGGTCATGGTTAGCTTGCTGTAAAGTATTTTTTTACCGGATGCCTCCAGACCCAGATCCAGATTTTTGGGTATTTCAAAAGCAAGCATTGCAGCCGTATCCGTTCCTGACGCTTTTTCGGTCATGAAGTCATTCATATTCAAATAGGAAGAAGTCACGCTGAGCGCTCCACTCAGCACACCATCCTTTAAGAAATAACCCAGCATATTGTGCAAGGTTCCTTTAGCCTGTATGTCATTCTTTCCAATCACCATGGAAAACGCTGTCAGTGCAATATCCCGGGGACTGAAATTCATAGCTGCTTCCTGGATGGTAACACTGGGCAAGTCAGCCGATTTGTAATCGATTCCCTTGACGTTCAACTTACCATTGGCCTTGAATCTGTCGTATTGCTTCTTTTCAAGATAAGAAAGACGGCCCGCTGCAGAAAGATTTGCAGTAATAACCCCCTTCAGGTTCGTCCCTTTCTCCAGAGGATAAATCTGTTTAACCATGCCAAGATTCAGGATACCTTTCATCGTTCCTTTCACATCCGGATCGCTCAAAGGAGTGGCCACACTGGCTGTGAGGTCAAACGGGTTTCCAGCCATATTGAAATGGAAAGCCGATATATTTACTTTCGTATTGTCCAAAGAGCCACCCGGGCTGGAAACGGCCGCCTTGATCCGGATGTCGTTAACGGATTTGGGAAGGGAAGGATACTTGAACATGGCCTTATCGACAGCTATGTTCAGGCCAAAAGCAGGATAATTTTCCCCTTGCATCTTTCCTTTGGCAAACGCATCCAGCTTCAAGTTTCCCGAAGTCTCAATCGATTCAAAGTCCTTCATATATAAGGCTGGAATCAGCGAAAGCAGTTGCTTGAAAGTTACATTTCCGCTGTTCAGCTTCAGATCCATATCGATGGTTGAGGTATCAGGCATTTGCACATAACCACCAAAAGACAGCTCCATAGCATTCAGCAAAATCTTGTTGGATTTAAAAGTATATTTACCTTGTTTAAAATCGGCATCCATCGCTATTTCTGTTTCCAGCGTCGCATCACGGAGAAAAGGCAAACCTCCCATAGCAAAGGAGAGTGCCTTTATGTCCGAGGTGGTGGAAATCTGAGTGACATCGGATGCAAAGTCACCTTTAAGAGTCCCATTCCAATCCTTGATTTCCGCTTTCATACCGGATTGCCTGTCGTCATAGACAACATTGGAATGACTTACAACAATTTTTTTCACCTCAAAATGCATGGAAGCGGACGTGTCTTTTTTCGCTTCAGACGTAGTGTCGGGTTTCATGATATCCCAATTGACACGGCCATCGGGCAACACTTTGGCCAGCACATTCGCCTGCTCCACATCTACACTTTTTACGGAAACGCCTTTATCGGTCATCAGCGAAGTCAGATCGACGGCCAACTTTAGCTTCCCGGCTCTAACCAAAGTATCGGTCGCAAAGGAATCGACACCAACCACAGTAAGATCCGACAAGGAGGCTGTCATATTCGGAAAATGACTGAACAGATTCAGGCTCAGGTCCGAAAACGAAACCTTGGCATTAAGATTTTTGTTTGCCTGCTTCAAAATAATGTCTGAAACCTTGTCCTTAAAAACAAACGGAAGGATAAACATGGCCATCAACAACAATCCCAAAGTGATGACGATAATTTTAACGGAAGTCTTGGTTTTCATATTTTAGCTTTCTGATGAAAATTCCTGAAAATCACAGACAAATATAGCTGATTTCGAAAAACTTTACATTTAACAAAACTAAAATGTCAGATATTATCTAATATTATTAGGCATAAGAATTATATAAATATTATCTTTGTGATGAATTAAAAAGTATTTATCACCATGAAAATAGCCGTATTTAGCACAAAATCATACGATAAGGAATATCTAGATTTGGCAAATGTTGAAGGTCTGCATGAATTGCAATATTTTGAGGGATCTCTCAGCGAAAAAACAGTAAGACTTACCGAAGGTTTTGACGCAGTCTGCGTTTTTGTGAACGACACATTAAACCGGACCGTAATTGATGATTTGGCAGCCAACGGCATCAAGGTCATCGTATTGCGTTGCGCAGGTTTTAACAATGTAGACATCGAACGCGCTACATTCTGGAACATCACAGTGTTAAGAGTCCCTGCCTATTCTCCACACGCCGTAGCCGAACACGCCGTGGCCTTGATCATGACCCTCAACCGCAAGACACACAAAGCATACAGCCGTGTCCGGGAAGGAAACTTTTCCATCGAAAGGCTGACAGGATTTGAACTGTATGGCAAAACGGTGGGGGTAATCGGAACAGGCCGTATCGGCAGTGTCTTCGCAAAAATCATGATGGGATTCGGTTGCCGTATTCTCGCATTTGATGCACATCCAAACAAGGATCTGATCGATACGGGTGCAGAATATGTCACCACCGAAGAGCTTCTCAGCCAGTCTGACATTCTGTCTCTCCACTGCCCGCTGACTCCAGACACACACCACATGATCAATGAAAAATCCATTTCCCTGATGAAAAAGGGAGTCATGCTGATCAATACCAGCCGAGGCAAACTGATTGACACCGATGCTGCCATCAATGCATTGAAAGACGGTCAAATAGGATATATGGGGCTCGACGTATACGAACAGGAAGAGTCCTTGTTTTTCAAGGATCTCTCAGAAATAATCATCCGGGACGACAAGATTTCCCGTTTGATGACTTTCCCAAACGTACTGATAACAGCCCACCAGGCTTATTTTACAGACAACGCCCTGATTCAGATTTCAAAAACCACCCTTCAAAACCTGGATGACTTCCTGCAGGGAACGGTACATCCTGAAAATAAAGTTACAACCGAGATGATAAAGGCATAAGCCTTTATCATCTTACGAAAAAGGCCCCGATCACCAGATTAAAATTAAATTCATTATTATCATTCGAGCACACATTACCATAGAAAACGTTTCCTGTTCCATAAGAAGTTTATAATCGATTTTTGAAGAGTTACTGCTATATTTGATTGTTATTTCTGCTACCAAGCTGAATTTGTATAAAAAATTCAGAAATATTGCGAAATTTGTAGTGACTTGCTTTATTCACCAACTTAATCCTCTATGGAAGTTTTTATCATACTAGGCTTAATCCTTTTGAACGGTTGCTTTGCTCTTTCCGAACTCGCTTTGGTTTCTTCAAAGAAATCACGTTTGGAATCCGACGCCAAACGCGGAGACAACAAAGCCAAGAAAGCCCTGGAAATAGCCGGAAGCCCGGACATCTTTCTTTCCACCATTCAAATAGGGATTACCTCCATCGGAATCATGACCGGTATTTTTTCGGGAGAGAGCATTGCCGACTGGCTTGACCTGCTCATTGCCAGGATTCCAGGATTGGAAACGTCCTCGCACACCCTGTCCGTGGTCGTAGTCATCATTTTAGTCACCTATATAAGCCTTATCTTTGGAGAATTGGTACCCAAAAGGATAGCCATGAGCAATCCCGAGCGCTACGCCAAAAGAGTAGCAGGCCCTATGAATTTTCTATCCAAAATCGGGACACCTTTCGTTTGGCTGCTCTCAGTCAGCACCAACGGAATGATGAAATTATTCGGGATTCCCAGCACCAACACCACCAAAGTCACTGAAGAAGAAATCAAGGCCATCCTTCAGGAAGGCACCGACGATGGAGAAATCCAGGAAGTGGAACACGACATTGTGGAAAGGGTTTTCAACCTGGGTGATCGGGACGTGAATTCCCTGATGACCCACCGAAACGAACTCTCCTGGCTTGACATCGAAGACCCTCTTGACGATATCAAGGAGGTCATCAAAAAAGACGTTCACAACGTTTATCCTGTGGCAAGCGAACAACTGGATGAAATAGTTGGTGTCGTTTTCTTGAAGGATTTTTTTGCCGATTTCAATAAGGAGGATTTCAACCTGAGAAATTACATCCGGCCTGCCCAATTTGTCCCGGAAACCATGAGTGGCTACAATGTGCTGGAACTTTTCAGGAAAAGCCAGCAATTCTACGCCATCATTACCGACGAATACGGAAGCATTCAGGGTATGGTCACCATGAACGACCTGATGGAAGCCTTGGTGGGCAATATTATCGAACCAGACGAACACGAGGAACAGATCATCAAACGTGAAGACAACTCCTGGCTGGTAGACGGACAATACTCCTTCTACGACTTTCTAGCCTATTTTGACATGGAGGACCTCTACCAGGAACACGACTACAACACCTTAAGCGGACTCATTCTCGACATCCTAGAGAGGATTCCCAAAACCGCCGAAAAGATCAGATGGAAAAATTTCGACATGGAAATCATGGACATGGATGCAGCCAGAATAGACAAAGTACTGGTTCGACTTGTCGAAGACGAAGATTTCGATGTCTGACAAAATGAAAAATTAATGAATATTAGCTAATAATATTGCCTAAAAAAGACATATAAAATTTGCATTTAGTAGAACTAAAGCGTATTTTTGTCAGAAATTGGTGTTAAAATGACGGATGAACAACAAAAACTATTGACCAATTTTGAGACCAGAGTAAGACAGCTAATGTTACTCTGCAATTCTCTGAGAAAAGACAAGGCTGATTTGGAAAAAGCCATCGAATCGAAAGAGAAGGAGCTCAAAGAGGCCAAGGAAAACATCCTGGATTTGACCACCAAATACGAGAATCTGAAGTTGGCCAAAATGATCTCCAACGGGGGAGCAGATGTAAAAGGTGCGCAACAAAGATTGTCGAAATTAGTGCGGGAAGTCGACAAATGCATTGCGCTTATTAACGAATAAGAACAATGGACGATACATTTACAATCAACCTGTATATTGCAGACAAGCATTATCCGCTAAGAATCAAAAGAAGCGAGGAAGAGCTTGTACGCAAGGCAGCAAAGTTGATAAACGATAAAATAGCTCTTTACCGAAATCGCTTCAGCGTAGACGATTCGGAATTGGAACTCAAAGATCTTTTGGCCATGGCAGCCTGTCAGATAGCAATTCAGGCCATCAAAGCCGAAGAACGAACGGATAGTAGTCCGATTGCAGAGAGTATCATACAGTTAAACAAAGAGTTGGAGGAATTTCTTCAATAATTTTTCGTTGTAAGGAAAAACAATCCGCACTACATTCAATCAGGAAAATCCTGGTTGTTGTGGTGCGCTTTTTATTATATACCATTAAAACAAACAGATATGGAAATCGTATTAATCATCGGAGGAGTCGTAGTGGGAGCCGTTTTGGCTGCACTCGGACTACGCTTCGTGACAAATGCCAGATATAAGAGTATCATAAAGGAAGCCGAAGCCGAAGCCGAAGTCATCAAGAAAAACAAGCTACTGGAAGTCAAGGAGAAATTCCTGTCCCTCAAGTCCGATCTGGAAAAACAGGTGACCCAGCGCAACGCCAAAATTCAGGCGACCGAAGCCAAGCTGAAACAAAGGGAAATGCAGACCAACCAACGCCTGGAAGAACTTCAGCGCAAGAAAAGCGAAGTGACTGCAACCAAAGAAAATCTTGATGCACAACTGGAACTTGTCGAGAAGAAAAAAACCGAGATGGAGAAACTCCACAAGCAAGAAGTTGACAGATTGGAAGCCCTCTCCGGACTTTCTGCCGAAGAAGCAAAAGAACGCCTAGTAGAATCCCTCAAGGAAGAAGCAAAAACCCAGGCAGCCTCCTTCATCAACGAAATCATGGACGATGCCAAAATGCAGGCCAACAAAGAAGCCAAGCGCATCGTGGTTCAAACCATCCAACGGGTAGCAACGGAAACCGCTATTGAAAACGCCGTCACTGTATTTCATATTGATTCCGATGAAATCAAAGGTCGCATTATCGGTCGTGAAGGCCGCAACATACGTGCCCTGGAAGCCGCTACCGGCATTGAGATCATCGTAGACGACACCCCAGAGGCCATCGTACTTTCAGGTTTCGACCCCGTACGTCGCGAGATAGCCCGTCTTGCCCTGCATCAACTGGTCACCGACGGCCGTATCCACCCTGCACGCATCGAGGAAGTTGTTGCCAAAGTTCGCAAACAGGTTGAAGAAGAAATTCTTGAAACCGGCAAACGTACCACCATCGACCTTGGCGTACATGGCTTACATCCCGAACTTATCCGCATGGTAGGACGAATGAAATACCGCTCCTCCTATGGTCAGAACCTTCTGCAACACGCCCGTGAAACAGCCAACCTCTGCGCTACCATGGCTTCCGAACTTGGACTCAACCCAAAGAAAGCCCGTCGCGCCGGATTGCTCCACGATATAGGCAAAGTGCCCGATGACGAACCGGAATTGCCACACGCCCTTCTTGGTATGAAACTGGCCGAAAAATACAAGGAAAAACCTGAGATATGTAACGCCATAGGTGCTCACCACGACGAATGCGAAATGCAAACGCTGTTGGCTCCCATCGTACAAGTTTGTGACGCCATTTCCGGCGCCCGCCCAGGTGCCCGTCGCGAAATCGTAGAAGCTTACATCAAACGCCTCAACGACCTCGAGCAACTGGCACTCTCCTACCCCGGCGTTCTCAAGACCTACGCCATCCAGGCCGGTCGCGAACTCCGCGTCATCGTTGGTGCAGACAAGATTGACGATAAAGAAACCGAAAGCCTGTCCAACGACATCGCCAAGAAAATCCAAGATGAAATGACCTACCCGGGTCAGGTGAAAATCACCGTCATCCGCGAAACCAGAGCAGTAAGCTACGCCAAATAAACGCCAGCTTCAAACATAACAGCAGCGCAAAATTCCTAAAGGACTTTGCGCTGCTTTCTTTTTGGAATAAACTACCCCCATTTCACAACTCAGAAATAATACGTATCTTTGCAGCGCAAGACCAAGTGGAGGCCTTGCGCTTCTTATCACCCAAGGGCATTAAGACCCAACGAATATAAAAGCAAAAACAGCCATGCTTATATGACCGGCAACGGCAGAACAAGCGATAGCTGCAGAATGTTTAAATTGGGGGATGACTGGATTTGACAGCGGTTAGGACAGGTATGTAAGCATGCAGTGCATCGGTAGCAAGCACTTAAATCTCACTATCAAAATTATAACTGGCGAAAACAATTACGCTCTCGCTGCTTAATCGAATCATAGTAAATTAAGCTTAATCCCTGCAATAGTTGCGGGGACGTCACATCACCCCAAGCTTTTTTCCCGAAGCTAAAAGGAATCGGTGGTGCAGCAATATCGGGGATAGGAAACGGTTTGTCCGGCATCGGTTCCAAAACTTAACGGAATAAGGTTTGAATAGGTGGCTTCGGTCCGGTTCAAGCACGAAAATCTAGGCGAAGATAAGCATGTAGAAAGGCATATTGGTTCACTGTTTGGACGAGGGTTCG